>Ga0207876_1000009_pt1 | contig 269488 bp, 253 predicted proteins | sample MalvirmetaMSP146_FD_184237 | JGI IMG/M metagenome (GOLD analysis project Ga0207876, IMG submission 184237) | Marine viral communities from the Deep Pacific Ocean - MSP-146 (SPAdes) | ecosystem: Environmental > Aquatic > Marine > Oceanic | place: Pacific Ocean | collected 2011-07-10
CCCCGCCGATCGGACTGCTGTTCGGGGCGGCCGCGCTGGCGGTGATCACCCGCCGCAAATGGTCTTCCAAATCCACAGACTGATCGGCATCTCGCACCGATCCTGAACGGACAAGTCAGCGCAGCACTGCGCTGTAGCTTGGGCGGGGGCTGCTTGCCAGGAGCGGCTTCCGCCCTTTCGATTCGGCCCACGAAAAAGGGCCCGGCCATCGCTGGCCGAGCCCCTTGTCGGATTGCTTCGAGCGCCGCTTACTGGCTGGCGAGCTTGCGGATCACGTACTGGAGGATGCCGCCGTTGCGGTAGTAGTCCAGCTCGTTCTCGGTATCGATCCGGCACTTCGCGACGAAGCTGAAGGTGCTGCCGTCTTCGCGCGTCACGTCGACCGTTACGTCCTGTGCCGGCTTCAGATCGGCAAGGCCGCGGATGGTGAAGCTGTCGGTGGCCTTAAGGCCCAGCGTCTCGCGCGTGTCGCCATCCTTGAACTGCAGCGGCAGCACGCCCATCCCGACGAGGTTGGAGCGGTGAATACGCTCGTAGCTCTCGACGATCACGGCGCGCACGCCGAGCAGGATCGTGCCCTTGGCTGCCCAGTCGCGGCTGGAGCCGGTGCCGTATTCCTTGCCCGCGATCACCACCAGCGGCGTGCCGTCTTCCTTGTGACGCATCGCTGCGTCGTAGATCGGCATCTGTTCGCCCTTGTAGGTGGTGTAGCCACCCTCGACCCCCGGAACCATCTCGTTCTTGATGCGGATGTTGGCGAAGGTGCCGCGCATCATCACGTCATGGTTGCCGCGGCGCGAGCCGTAGGAGTTGAAGTCCGCCTTCGAGACCTGGTGGCTCTTGAGGTACTCGCCTGCGGGCGAATCCTCCTTGATCGAGCCGGCCGGGCTGATGTGGTCGGTGGTGACCGAGTCTGCCAGGATGGCCAGCGGCTTGGCGTCGTTGATATCGGCGACCGGTTCGGGGTCCATCTTCATCCCTTCGAAGAAGGGAGGGCTGGCGACATAGGTGCTGGTCGGGTTCCACTTGTAGGTGTCGCTCGGCTCGACGGTGATTGCGCGCCAGTGCTCGTCGCCTTCGTAGACGTTGGCATAGCGGCTCACGAACATGTCGCGATTGACGTTGGCGGCGCGCAGCTCCGCGACTTCCTGATTGGTGGGCCAGATGTCGGCCAGCATGACGGGCTTGCCGTGCTGGTCTTCGCCCAGCGGCGTGTCGATGATGTCCTCGGTCACCGTGCCCTTGATCGCGTAGGCGACCACCAGCGGTGGCGAAGCGAGGAAGTTCGCGCGCACGTCAGGCGACACGCGGCCTTCGAAGTTGCGGTTGCCCGAGAGGACCGAGGCGGCGACGATGTCGTTCGAGTTGATCGCCTTGCTGATCGCGGGCGCCAGCGGGCCGGAGTTACCGATACAGGTCGTGCAGCCATAGCCGACCAGATCGAAGCCCATCGCGTCGAGATCGTCCTGCAGGCCCGACTTGATCAGATAGTCGGTGACCACCTGCGATCCGGGTGCGAGGCTGGTCTTGACCCACGGTGCGGGCTTCAAACCCTTTTCACGCGCCTTCTTGGCGACCAGACCGGCGGCGATCAGCACGTCCGGGTTGGAAGTGTTGGTGCAGCTCGTGATCGCAGCGATCACCACGTCGCCGTCGCCGACGTCATGATGCGCGTTCTCGACATCGACGCGGTTGGGCTTGCTCTTGCCGTAAATCTCCTTGAGGTCGCGGTTGAACAACTCGTCGACTTCGGGAAGCGCAACCTTGTCCTGCGGGCGCTTGGGGCCAGCGAGACTGGGGACGACCTTCGACAGATCGAGTTCGATCGTGCTGGAGAAGACCGGCTCGACATCGGGGTGGACCCACAGACCCTGTTCCTTGGCATAGGCTTCGGCGAGAGCGACTTCGTGCTCGTCGCGCCCCGTGAGGCGCAGATATTCGAGCGTCTTGTCGTCGATCCCAAAGAAGCCGCAGGTCGCGCCGTATTCGGGCGCCATGTTGGACAGCGTGGCGCGGTCCGCGAGGCTGAGCGATTCGAGGCCCGGGCCATAATATTCGACGAACTTGCCGACCACGCCGTGCGCGCGCAGCATCTGCGTGGCGGTCAGCACGAGGTCGGTCGCGGTAACGCCTTCGGCGAGCTTGCCAGTGAACTTGAAGCCGACGACTTCGGGGATCAGCATGGAGATCGGCTGGCCGAGCATCGCGGCTTCGGCCTCGATCCCGCCGACGCCCCAGCCGAGCACGCCCAAGCCGTTGACCATCGTGGTGTGGCTGTCGGTCCCGACGCAAGTGTCCGGATAGGCGACCATCTGGCCGTCGGGCCCTTCGCTCGCCCAGGTGCAGCGCGCGATATATTCGAGGTTAACCTGGTGGCAGATGCCGGTGCCCGGGGGCACGGCGGAGAAGTTCTCGAAGCTCTTGGATCCCCACTTGAGGAAGTCGTACCGCTCCGCATTGCGGGCGTATTCAAGCTCCATGTTGGCTTCCATCGCCTTGGGATGGCCGAACTCGTCGACCATCACCGAGTGGTCGATGACGAGGTTCACAGGCACCTGCGGATTGATCTTCTGCGTGTCGCCGCCCAGCGCCTTGATCGCGTCGCGCATCGCGGCAAGATCGACCACGCAGGGAACGCCGGTGAAATCCTGCAATAGAACGCGCGCCGGGCGATACTGGATTTCCCCGCCGGTCACGGGGTTGTTCACCCGGTCAGCGATTTCCTTCGCATTGTCGACCGAGACGGTGTGGCCGCCATCCTCGAACCGCAGCATGTTCTCGAGCAGCACCTTGAGGCTGAACGGAAGCCGCGAGACATCGCCGATCTGTTCTGACGCCTTGGCCAGCGAGTAATAGGCGTAATCCTTGCCATCTACGGTGAGGGTGCTGCGTGTGCCGAGGGTGTCCTTGCCGACCTGGGTCATAGCGGGGGCGGTCCTTTCTCTGTTGCTGCTGGTGGAGGCCTGTCACGGGACCTCTGTGAAGAGTCCAACGGGCGAGCCGCCTGTATGTGCCGCGCGCTTGGCCTCTGGCGGCGCGAAAATCAAGCTTTCCTACCATTGGGGACGCTCGGAATCAGGGCGCGGAGGTCTCTGCCCCTCCGGCGGCGCGGGCGGGGGCGCGACCGCGCGTTGCGGCAATCCACGTGCCGATCACGATCATCGCGACACCGCCAAGCGTTCCCGCGCTCACCCCCTCGCCGAAAAACAGCCATCCGAACAACGCGGCCCAGCAGAAGCCCGAGTATTCAACGGGGAGGAGGGCCTGCGCTTCGGCCCGTGCATAGGCCCATGCGATCGCAATCGCGCCGCCCACGGTCAGTACCGCAGCGGCGAGCAGGCCGGGCTGGATCTCCGCTGGCGGAGCCACAAAGAACCACGGCGCGGCGAGACCCAGGATGGTGGCCGAAACAGCGCCGTGAAACGCCGCGACTTCGAGCGGCCCGGCGCGCTGCGATTGCTGGCGGATGACGATGAAGTTGAGTGCATAGAGCATCGTCGAGACGAGGATGGCGACGAAACCGATGGCTGCCTCTGCATCCATCCGGCCTTGCCCCAACCGGGCGCCGACGATCACCAGCGTGCCGACGAAGCTGACCAGCGAGGCGACGACCGCCCGGCGGGTGATCTTCTCGCCCAGCATGATCGCCGCCAGATAGAGCGCGATAAGGGGTGCGACGAAGGAGATTGCGATTGTCTCCGCAATAGGCAGCTTGGTCAGTGCGAAGAAGAATGTCAGCCCCATGAATGCGGAGCACACGCCGCGCAGCAGGTGCAGCTTCAGGGTTTCCCGGTCGGGCCATGTCGGCCGGCGCAGCAGCCACAGCGGCAGGGCGATCGCCGTGGCAAGGACTGCCCGCAACCATGCTGCGGAATATGCCCCGACAGCCAGTGAAGCGCCCTTCATGAAGGCATCCATCAACGACAGCATCGCCACGCCCGCGAGTGCCGCGAGGAAGGGGGCGAGGAGCGCCCGATTGGCGTGGCTTTCCGACATCGTGGCGACCGCGTTAGCGCACGCCGCGCCGATGCGTCACTCTTCTGCCGCATATGGCGTGCAAATTCAGGTTGGATAAAGCCTTGATGCTTGATGACCGGGCATAATTTGGCGAGGGTTACGCCCGCCATGGTGGGTCGCAATATCTGCGACGTGATCGACAATAGGGTCTAACGATCGATATGAATAAGTCTGCTCTTTCGCTGCTTCTCCTCGCCACTGCCGGACTGGCCTTGCCTGCCGGTCTCGATGCGCAGGAAATGCCCACCAACCTGCTGCCCGACCCGCAGGAGACCGACCAGACCGGCGACGATGATGCGGTGACGTCCAGCGCGGTGCCTGTCGACATGACCAGCCAGCCGGTCGTCCAGAAATTCGATCCGGTGGTGCAGCAATGGTCGCTCGCGAATGCTGAGGCGCTGGCAGCGGTGATCGAGGGCATCGGGTCCGAAGGCCTGATCCCCGCCGACTACGATCTGCCCGGCCTGCGCGCGGCGATCGCTGCAGGGCCCGGCGCGCAGCTGAACGAGGAAGCCAGCCGCCGCTTCGTATGGCTGGTGGAAGACATGCGCGACGGGCGCACGCCGATGGACGCGCGCAAGCAGTGGTTCGTGATGGACCCCGATGCGGACCGCTATCGCAGCGGCGCGGTGCTGAAGCAGGCGCTTTCCGATGGCGACATCGCGGGCGCGTTGCAGAGCATTGCCCCGCTTCACCCCGATTACGCGGCTTTGCGCAACGAACTGGCCAAGGCGGAGCCAGGCACCAAGCGCTACAAGCTGGTGCAGGCCAACATGGATCGCTGGCGCTGGCTGCCGCGCGACCTTGGTGGCCAGTACCTGATCACTAATGTGCCTGAATACCAGCTGCGCCTGACCGTGAACGACAAGATCATGCGCACCTACCGCACGATCGTGGGCGCGCCGGGTCGGACCGCGACCCCGCAGCTTGCCGAGAGCGTGGAGGGCGTGATCCTCAATCCGACGTGGACCGTTCCGCAGTCGATCGTGAAGGGCGAAGGGCTGGGCGCGCGTGTGCTCGCCAATCCGTCCTGGGCAAGTTCGAAGGGCTACAAGGCGACCAAGGGTGCCAATGGCTTCATCACCGTGGTGCAGGGACCGGGGCCGGGCAATGCGCTGGGCCGGATGAAGCTCGACATGCCCAACCGGCACGCGATCTTCTTCCACGATACGCCTTCGCGCAACCTGTTCAGCCAGTCCAACCGCGCGCTCAGCCATGGCTGCCTGCGGACCGAGCGGGCGACCGAGCTGGCGCTGACGCTCGCCATCCTGCAGGCCGGGCTGACGGCGGACGAGGGCGTCGAGATGCTGGCGAGCGGCGAATATACGCGGGTCGCTTTCACCAAGAAGCTGCCCGCCTACATCACCTACTTCACCATGGCGACGAACATCGACGGTAAGATGGCGACCTTCAACGACATCTACGAGCGGGACGAGCCGGTGCTCGCCGCGTTCCAGGCGCCGCGCAAGGCCAACCGCAGCCGCGTGACCGACGAAGAAATTATCGAGATTGTCGACGATCCGCGCGACGTGGTGTGATCGACGGCTCAGTCGAGGAGGTCTTCCTCGTCGCGAAAAGCGATTAAGTAGCGGCGATAGAAGTATGCCGCCGGCAATGCGAACCCAAATGCTATGGCTATGACTAGAAGATCTAGCTCCGATGGGTCATTTGGAAATGTCGAGTAGTTGAGGCCTAAAGACCAGTAGCAGGCTTGAATTGTGCTCAAAAGGGTAATGGGAAGAATAATAAACCAGGATGCCGGTTTACGAATTCGGTCTCCGAGAAGCCATGCCACTGGCAGGCCGAAGACAAAAATGTAGAACGCGCAAACACATGTTGTCAAAATAAGAAAGAGGCCAAACGAAATCGGGATCGCCAAAAGCGCTGCAAGGAACTGAAATGGCGAATCAAGATATCGTATGTAGTCTCCGCCGAAAAAAATAAGCCCGATTAGGAGTGCGAAAACCATTCCACTTAGCGCGCCGCAAATTCCAGCGGGGAAAATCGCGCTCAGCAAACGCCCAGTGCCGAAACTACTGCTTTCGAAGCTCGGCCGGTAGGTCATGCACTTAGTAAACCCCGGGATTTGCCTGGCTGAGCGTATCGGGGCGGGGTTCGCGCAGGATGTGGTAGCCGTTCTCCGGCTCGCCCACGATCACGGTCGGCGGATACGCTTGCGTCCCGTCGTCCTTCAGGCCCAGCGCCTCGGCGTAGAGCAGGCGTCCGCCCGAAAGGTTCAGCAGCGCCATCTTGAACTGTTCTTCGCCCATCGCGAAGCACCCGTTCGAGCGGCCCAGCCGCCCCCAGCGCTCGATGTGCTCGGGCTCGGCGTAGCTCGCCCGGTGCATCACGATATAGCGTTCGAGTGCGTGATTATTGGTCGGGTCGAGCCCGCCAAGCCGCACCGAAGTACCGAATTTGCCCGTGTACCACTCCCACGTCACATAGGCGCCGCGGCTGGTCGAATTCGAACCTTCCATGTTGGAAAACGTGTTCAACCAGCCATCGTGTTCGGGATCGGAGCCGGTCCCGTGCGCGACATGGAAGCTCTTCACCTCCTGCCGGTCGAGATTGACGAAGTGGAACCGGCGATGGGCCGAATGCAGCCCGAAGTCGGCGATTCCGACGATATCCTTGCGCCAGATGACGTCGCCCGCCTTGTCCAGTTCGCGCTTGGCAATGGCGAACAGCTCGCGGTCGCGCGGCGATCCCGCCATCGGCTGTGCGAAGACCCGCGATGGAAGGCTCATGCCGGCACCAAGTGCAATGCCGGTGCCGAGGCCAGTCTTGAGGAGTTCGCGACGCTTCATGTTCGGATGGTGCTATAACCGAGCTTAATGAATGCTTGAAGCCGAATCGGGTGGCTGGCGTCGGAGAGGTATCAGGATGCGACAGGTTGTTCTTTTGGCTCTGGCAGCACTGGCGGCGTGCACCGTCTCCTCCGATCCAGTCGGCGGCCCGCCTCCGGCGCCTATATCGACCAACGCCGCAGATTCGGTCGTTGCTCCTGTTTCCGAACAGCCGACGCGTATTCTCAGTCAGCGCGATGCCGACCGGCTGCTGGGCAACACCGGCCTCACCCTGCAATGGATCGGCTGGGAGCGACGCGGACCTGTCTCCATCGCGCCCGACGATCGCGGTGTTTGGCATGTCCGGGGCGCGCAGACCGGCAGCGACGGAGGCGAGCTGGAGGTTGACGGCGTCATTACGGAGATCGGGGAGGGGTATTTCATCCTGCGCGGTACGGTCGCGATCACCGATACCCCCGATCCCGGCAGGGAATGCCGCGCAGACAAGATCTGGCGTTTCGCGATCACACAGAACCGGCAGTATTACCGCCTCCGCGAGTTCGAATGGTGCGATGGCCTGACCGACTATGTCGACATCTATTTCTGATTGGCATCGCCGTAGTGCGCGTTCTCCTGCGCCATAGCGATCATCGAGCGGGCGTGGCGTTCGGCCACAAGGCGCGGATCGGTGCCGTAACCGCCGCCTAGTGCGCTTGCGATGGGCAGACCGCGCCGTCTCGCCTCGCTCACGACATAGGAATCGCGCCTCTGCAACCCTTCGTCGCTCAGCGCGAGCCGACCAAGTTTGTCGTTTGCGTGTGGGTCGACGCCTGCCTGATAGAGAACGACATCCGGCCCGAATTCATCGAGTACGCGCGGCAGGTGCGCTTCCAGCGTGGAGAGATACGCATCGTCGCCGGTTCCGTCGGGGAGGGCGATGTCGAGCGTCGAGCGCGCCTTCCGCACCGGGAAATTCTTCTCCGCGTGCATCGAAAGCGTGAAGATATCCTCGCGCCCGGCGGTCAGGGCGGCGGTCCCGTCGCCCTGATGGACATCGCAATCGACGATCAGCACGCGCTGCGCCTGCCCCTCGCCAATCAGGCGGTTGGCGCACACCGCGAGGTCGTTGAACACGCAGTATCCCGCGCCGGTATCGTAGAGCGCATGGTGGCTGCCCGCTGCGCTATTGGCGGCGTAGCCGTGCCGGAAGGCGAGCTGCGCGGCGAGCCAGGTGCCGCCATTGGTGTGGGCCACGCGCTGCGCGATGTGCGGGGTCACGGGGAAGCCGATCCGCCGTTCCTTCTCGCGCGGGACCTGCGCAGAGAAGACCTGCTCGACGTAGTCGGGATCGTGAACCGCCTCCAGCCACGCGCGCGGCATCGGCTCGGGCGCATGTTCGGTCATATCGATGCCGCTTTCGCGAAGTGCGACCATCACCAGCATGTACTTGTCGAAACGGAAGCTTCCGCGCGTCGGCGCAGGGGCCATGTAATCGACATGATGGACGACGTGGAGCATTACGCCCAGCCCATGTGCTCGATCACGATCTTGCACCCCAGCGCGATCAGGATCACGCCACCCGCACGCTCGGCCCACGCGCCGAAGCGGTCGCCCGCAACCCGGCCCAGCGCGACGCCGAGTGCGCTCAGCAGCAACGTCACCATGCCGATCGCCAGCGCTGCCCACAGCGGATCGACCGCGAGCGTGGGTAGCGTAACCCCGGCTGCGAGTGCGTCGATGCTCGTCGCCACCCCGGCGACCAGCAGTGCCCGCCCGGTCAGCGCGCGCGCTGCCTCCTCTTCACCCACGTCGCCACGCAGCATGCGCAGACCGAGGAAGGTCAGCAGTCCGAAGGCGATCCAATGGTCGATCGCGGCGACATAGGCCATTGCCAGTGCGCCGATGCCCCATCCGACCAGCGGCATGATCCCCTGGAACACGCCGAAGGTGAGCGCGATGGCCGCGCTTCCACCCATCGCGGGGCGGAAGCGCGCGCCTTGGGTGAGTGCCACCGCAAAGGCATCCATGGCGAGCGCAAGGGCAAGGAGAAGGACTTCGACCAAGGTCCTGGAAAATTACCCTGCTGTTTCTGCGACAGGCGCGTCCGAGACGTCCGGCTCGCCGGCATAGCTTTGGAGGATGGCGTAGATCGACTCCTCGCTGCGGCTGGCGGCGTTTCGCCAGCCCTTGGCGCTTTCGGGTGTATTCACCAGCGCACCGCTGTCGTCGATCACCAGAAGATTGGGAGTACCGTCGATGTCGCTCACGCCGTAGCGGGCTGCGAGATCGAGATTGCGCCCTTCGCCCGTTTGCGGGCTGCCGACGTCGACGAAGACCAGCTCGAAATGCTCGCGCAGCAACGGTTCGAAGTCCTCGCTGACCAGCCACCCGGCCAATGCGCGGCTGTCGTGGCACCAGTTCGCCCCGAACACCGCGAGCACGCGGCGCCCAGATTCCAGCTGCGCGATCGTCCGGTCGAGTTCCTGGGCATAAAGCTCGTCGCTGACGCTCTCATCGTAAGGCTGAGACTCGGGATGCGCGGTGGCGACATCCTCGGGCGGATTGGCGGCAAGTGCGGGGGCCGCCAGCAACAAGGCCAGTGCGGCGAGCCGGATCACTCCGCCGCTTCCACCGCCGGTGCTGCGTGCGGATCGAAGGCGACGTCCTCTCCCGCCTCGATACGCGCCGCTTTCTCTTCGACCAGCCGGACGATGTGATCGAGCATGCTTTCGTCTTCCACGTGGTGGTCGGTCACGCCGCTGAGGTACACCATGTGCTTGCCCTTGCCGCCGCCGGTGATGCCGATGTCGGTCTCGCGCGCCTCGCCCGGGCCGTTGACGACGCAGCCGAGCACCGAGAGGCTCATCGGGGTCTTGATGTGTTCGAGCCGCTTTTCCAGCGCTTCGACCGTGCGGATCACGTCGAAACCCTGCCGCGAGCAGCTGGGGCAAGATACCACGCGAACGCCGCGCGTGCGCAGGCCGAGCGATTTGAGGATTTCGTAGCCGACGCGCACTTCCTGCTCGGGCTCGGCGGAAAGCGAGACGCGGATCGTGTCGCCGATCCCCGCCCACAACAGGCTGCCAAGGCCGATCGAGGACTTCACCGTGCCGCCAATGAGTCCGCCCGCCTCGGTAATCCCGAGGTGCAGCGGGCAGTCCACCGCTTCGGCCAGCCCGTGATAGGCGGCCACGGCGAGGAACACGTCGGAGGCCTTTACTGCCACCTTGTATTCGTGGAAGTCGTGATCCTGCAGCAGCTTGATGTGGTCGAGCGCGCTTTCGATCAGCGCCTCGGGGCAAGGCTCGCCGTATTTTTCGAGCAGGTCCTTTTCGAGGCTGCCCGCGTTCACGCCGATACGGATTGCGCAGCCATTGGCCTTGGCGGCACGCACGACCTCGGCCACGCGCTCGCTGGAGCCGATATTGCCCGGGTTGATCCGCAGGCAGGCTGCGCCCTTGTCGGCCGCTTCGAGCGCACGCTTGTAGTGAAAGTGGATGTCCGCAACGATCGGGACGTTCGCGGCGCGGGTGATCTTGTCGAAGTGGCGCGTCGCCTCTTCGGTGGGGCAGGACACGCGGATAATGTCCGCGCCGGCATCCTCGCACCGGCGAATCTGGTCGAGCGTCGCGCCGACATCCTCGGTCGGCGTGTTGGTCATGGTCTGCACCGTAATGGGCGCATCACCGCCCACCGGCACATTGCCGACCATGATCTGCCGCGACTGGCGGCGTTCGATATCTCTCCAGGGGCGAACCGACATGAGGCCTGTATAGGCACTCATGTCGGCCGCGAAAAGGCGATTGCCGCCTTTAGCTCGTCAGCGCGTCAGAAACGTGCGCCGACCGAGAACGCGAGAATATCCGCGTTGCCCGAGCTGTTAGAGCGGATCGTGGTGGAAAGTTGCGCCGGTGTGCCTTCGAAGAAGGTATCGGTGCGATCCAGCGGCGCGTCGTCGACGAACACGTGCGTATAGCCAAGATTGGCCGAGAACGTCTTACTCATGTTGTAGGTAACACCGGTCGAAGCCCACACACGGTCCGCGTCGGGCACGCGGGCGGAGCGAAACGCATCGGTGATGGGCGATTCGTCGAACGCGGTACCGGCGCGCAGCGTCAACTTGTCCGACACGTCGTATTCTCCGCCGAGCGACATCGACCAGCTGTCTTTGTAGTTCTGTTCGGAGATCTGCGGCGGTACGCCACCTTCCGGGTAGATCGCGATACTCTTGAAATCGCTCCAGTTGTAATAGCGCCAGGTGCCGAACACGCGCCACGGGGTGTCCGTGCCGAATTGCACGCTGACGGTGGCGATATCGGGCAGGGTCAGCGGTGCGGTGGCGTCGACCGAGGCATTATTGCCCGCGAGCGGGCCGAGCAGTCCGGAAAGCTCGAAAGTGCCTTCCAGATTGTGCTCCACCTGCGAACGGTAATGCGCGCCGATCCGCACAGGGTCGAGCTCGACCATGACCCCCGCATTCCAGCCGACCGAAATATCGTCACCCTTGACGCGGGCCAAGCCATCGGGCGCGGTAGGGGCGAGGTTGGGCACGGCATTGGTCAGTTCGACGTCGATATACTGGAGGTCAACACCTGCGCCGAGCGAGACGCGGTCGCCCAGCTTGACCGCTAGGCTCGGCTGCACGTTCAGAGTGAAAACGTCCGCCCGCATCGTATCGTAGCGACCGAAGAAGCCGTCATCGTAATCGGCGATCAAGCCGAAGGGCGAGTTCACGGCGAGCCCGGCCCACACGTTGTCGCTCAGCTGCGCACTGATCGCGCCCGACGGGGCGACGAGCGGCTGCGGGAAGGGATTGCCGCCGTTGTTGCCACCGGTCGGGACCTGGAGGGGAAGGCCCGGCACACCGCGCGTGCTGCCCTGATCTTCCTGCGAAGCCGTCAGGAACAGGAACTGCGAGGCCGCTTCGACCTGTACGCCTTCCAGTTCCGTCATCGAAGCGGGATTGAGGTAGATCGAAGCGGGGCCGTCTGCCGCCACTGCGGCTCCGGAATTCGCACGGCCGGTCTCCTTGGCCGACTGTTCCTGGATGAGAAATGCGCCTGCGAGCGCTGGGTGGGCGCAGCACAGGACGACGAGGGGCGAAAGGGCGCGCAGGCCCAGGGGGAGGGGTTTAGTCATGGCGCGCCTGTCTCCGCAAAAGTGCTGCGGATCAAGGACCTTGGCGCAATTCTCGCCAAAAAATTAATGCGTTAGCGGCTTCCGTCGATTGCCCTCACTTGTCGGGCATAGGAATCGGCAGGCTTCTGGGGCAGAGGAGGCAAGATGACTATAGCGACCGATACCGAGCCGGACACACCGCTGCTGTTCGCCCGTGTTCTCGATGGGACGGGCGGCGGAGAGGCGATCGACTGGCCGACGCTCCAGCAGTGGCAGCCGGGGCCGGGCGGGCAGGTGCTGTGGATGCACCTGTGTCGCAACCAGCCGGGCGTCTACGAGTGGTTGCAAAGCCATGTCGGTATCCCCGAACCCACCGCGGAACTGCTCACCAGCGACGAGACGCGTCCGCGTGCCTTTCGTGAAGGGAATGCGCTGGTCGCGACGCTCAGGGGCATCAACTTCAATCCCGGTGCGGAGCCGGAAGACATGGTTTCGATGCAGGTCTGGAGCGACGGCGTGCGTATCATCACGCTGCGCCGCCATCCCCTGCAGACCCCCCGGCAGATACTCGCGCAGATCGATTGCGGTGCGGGTCCGGGCGATGCGGGCGCAATCGTGACCGCGCTGACCGAGGCTATGGTTGCGCGGATGAGCCAGTCGATCGTCGACATGAACGAGCATATCGACCTGCTCGAAGACATGGATATGGACGACGATCCGGAGGCGATGCTCACCAAGATCGCGACCATCAGGCGCAATTGCCTCGGCCTCAAACGGCACATGGGCCCGCAGCATGTCGCGCTGGAGGCGACAAGCCGCGACGCGCCGCCGTGGTTCGAGGAACACGACCGGCGCGAGATCGCCGAGACGATCGACCGCCTGCGCCGCTATCTCGACGATATCGACGTGAGCAAGGAAAGCGCGGTGGTGCTGATGGACGAACTGCGCACCCGCGCGCTCTCCAGCAACGAACGTGCGACCTACATGCTGACGATCGTCGCAGGGATTTTCCTGCCGCTCGGCTTCCTGACCGGGCTGCTCGGCATCAATGTCGGCGGAATACCCGGCGTGAACGATGGTCACGCGTTCTGGTGGGTCGCGGGTATTTGCCTGGCGATCATCGCGGTGCTGATGGCGATCTTCAAGCGGTTGAAATGGCTGTGAAGATCGCCCTCCAGCCCTAGGACCCCTGCTTGTGCGCGGGAACGAACTCCTCGCGCACCGCCTTGGCGATCAGTTCCAGCGGGATAATCCCCTGCGCCAGCAGGAAGTCGTTGAATTCCTTCTCGTCGAACGCGGCGCCCAGCGCCAGCTCGGTCTCTACGCGCAGGTCGATCAGCTTGCGATAGCCGTAGTAGTACGACCCGGCCTGCCCGGGGCTGCGGAATTCGTAGCGGTCCAGTTCCTGCTTGGTCATCCCGGGCGAAAACAGCGCCTCGTCGCGTAACACGTACTCCGCCTCGTCGCGGGTCATCAGGCCGAGATTGAGCGCGGGGTCGAGGAATGCCCGGGCCGCGCGCAGCAGGCGGAACTGCTGGGCGATGAACTGGCCTTCGATGGGCTCGTGCGGCATCATTTCCGCCTCGGCATACAGCGCCCAGCCTTCCACGTTCACGCTGTTGAACGCGTAGAGCATGCGGGCGAGCGACACGCCCTGTTCGACCAGCGCGGCGAACTGCAGTTCGTGACCCGGCCGGGCCTCGTGGGCGCTGAGCGTCCAGGCGGCGGCAGGGAAGTTGAAATCGTCGTAGGCATCGCCTTCGCCAGCGGTCGGATTGCCGACGGTGAGCACGAAGGTGCCCTGTTCGCCGGTGTTCCCGATCAGGCGGGGTGGGCGCATGTGCGGGGCGGGCTGGGCGGCGCTTTCCGCCTCGCTCGCGACGCGCATTTGCAGCTGGGTATCGGGAATGCTGACGATGTCGTTCGTCCGCGCCATATCCTCAAGCTGTCGATTGATGCCGCGATAGAATTCCTCGATCTCGTCGTTGGCAATGGTCTGCTGCTTCAGCTGTTTCATCACCGAAGCCATGTCGGTTTCGGGCCACCCGTTCTTTTGCGCGATCTGCGGGGCGAGCGCCTCCATCTGCGCGCGAATCTCGTAGAAGCCGCGCCGCGCCTCGCTCATCGCTTCGCGCGGGTCCATGTCGATGCCGACATTGCGCAGGCTGAGCGCGTAGAGCTCTTCGGGCAGCCGCGCGGTGTCGCGGGCTTGCGGAAGCACCGTCTCGCGCGTCCATTCGCCGTAATCGGTAAACTGCGCTTCCATCGCGTCGAGCGATTCCTCGGCCCCGTCGATCTCGTATTTCTCGAACAGGTCGCGGATGCCGGCAATGAAGGTCGGGATCTTGTCGATCGATTCGCGCACTTCGACGTCGTACGGCCCGATCTTGCCCTCTCCTTTGCTCGCTTCGAAATGCGCCTTGGCCTGCTCGGTATAGGGTTCGTAGCCGTCCTCCACCCCGGTATATTTGCGCAGGAGCTGGAGCGCGGAGGCGCGGCGGTTCTCTGCAGTCTGGTCCGACAGCATTTCGCCGACAGCGTAGAAGATCGACTGCGGCAGTTCGTGCCATTCGAGCATGTACGCGTCGCTAAGCCTGCTCGATTCGATGCTGCGATCGAGGCTGTCGATCAGGATCGCGAGGTCCTGCTTCACGCGCGGATCGCTTTCCTGCGCCATGGCGGCGGTGAATTCGGCTTTGAGCGCCTGCGCACCCGCGATGTAGCGTTCGTCCGCGTCGAGCGAGAAGTCGAAGGTCAGGCCGTCGTACTGCTCGTAACCCGAGGAAGAGGCGCCTTCGGGATAGAACTGCGCTTCGAAGTCGATCAGCTTCTGCGTGTAGGCATTGCTCGTATCGACCCATGCCGGTTCGGCGGCGACGGCATCCTGCGGGGGCGCGTCCTGCGCGAAGGCGGGCGCGGCGGGCAGGAGGGCGACGAGCGCAATGGCGGCGGCGAAGGTTTTCATCGGATGCATCCCCCTTGAGACAAGTGATGCGAGGCGTGCGCCAGCGGCTGGCCGATGGCAAGGCCGTACTCGACCGACGGCTGTCCGGGGCGGCCTAAAGCCGTTTCTCGAACAGGAATTCGTCGTCGCGGTGCTGGCCGACCCAGAAATCGATATCGGCGATCTTCGCGAAGCCGTAGCGCTGGTAGAACCGCTGCGCGCCTGTGTTCTCGCTCCACACCGACAGTTGGATCGCATCGTGGCCGCGCGCGACCGCTTCGCCGATCGCCCAGTCCATCAGCGCCGCGCCGATGCCCAGCCCGGTCAGGTCGGGCTGGGTGTAGAGCTGGCCGAGCGCGATGGGATGGGCGGCGTCCGAATGCTCGCCATAGGGGCTGGGCACGCGCATCTTCACGAAGCCGAGCAACCTGCCCCCGTCATCGGCCACTGCGAGCCGGTGGATGTGATGCTCGTCGGCGATTTCCTCGGTCACCGCGTCGGGCGAATAGGCCTGCGTGAGAAACGCGTCGAGGTCTTCGCGGCGGTAGAGATGCGCAAATGCAGCGCAGAAACTCTCGCGCCCGAGCGTGGCGAGCGAGGGGCCGTCTTCGAGGGTCGCGGGGCGCAGGATCATGACCGGGCAGGTAGCGCCGAGGGAGGCGCAGTGGAAGTGCCGGAGCGTGCAAGACGCGCCGGGTGACGAGGGTGACACGTGTCACCCATGTGTCACCCTGTTAAAACCCCTATATTTCCGAAGGTTACTGCGGACCGGGTGACGCATTCACGATTTTTGGCACATTTTTTAGGCGATGTGCCGCGTGCGCAGCAAGCAGGGTCAACGGTGGGAAAGAGCCGCCGCCACTCTAGCGCGTTCGCCCGAAGTAGGAAAATGGCCGGTAGCCTGAAGCCCAACCTGCTCCTCCCCCTTTGAAGGGGGAGGTCGGGAGGGGGTGGTGCCGGAGCCGATGGCGGGGAACCCCCACCCCCAGCCCCTCCCCACGGGGAGGGGAGAATCTTACGCTGCCCTTGTCGCGCGGCGCAGGACGTCGCCGAAGCCGTAGGCGATGCAGTCGTGATCGCGGTAGTAGCCGCGCTCTTTCAGCAGCGCGTGCAGCTTCGCCAGCCGGTAGGGCGGCATCCCTGCGAAGATGTGATGCTCGAGGTGGTAATTGACGTTGCAGGGGGAGAGCAGCAGCGCCTCCCACCAGCGCGGGATCGTGGTGCCGGTGTTGATCCGTGCGTCCATCGCATCGCGGTCTTTCGCCACGCCGTGCTCGGAAATCTGCCGCAGCCGCATGGTCAGCGGATAGACGAAGATCCGTGCCGCCCACCACATCAGGTACGCCCACGGAGCACCGGCCGCGAGCAGCGCGACGAACAGCAGCGCATGGAACAGCACCGACGGCCCGGTCTCGGCCCATTTGAAGCGCTTCACCTCGCCCACAAGATCGCGAAACCCGGTCTGGCCGGTCACATCACGGATCAGCTTGCGCTTCAGCGAGGCGCGCGTGACCGGATAGGATTTGACCATCCACTTGTCGGGGTCGTCGGGCGTACCTGCAAACTTGTGATGGTCGAGGTGATAGCGGCGATAGAGGTCGAGCGGGACGTGCGCGATCGCACCGCTGACCCACTTGCCGACGAAGACGTTGAGCTTCGGCGTGCGGAAGAATGCGCCGTGCGCGCAGTCGTGCGTGATGATCCCGAAGGCCTGGATGCGTCCGCCCAGGATTATGATCGCGGCGAGAATCGTCAGCGGGTTGGGCCAGAGGATTGCGACGGCGAAGGCCGCTACGGCTAGGCCTGCCTGAAACAGCACGGTCGCCGCAGCGCGCGCGTCCGACTTCGCGCTCAGCGCGGCCACTTCTTCGCGGGTGATGTAGTCGCCGATGGCAGGCGCGTGTCGCATAAGTCTCTCCGGATAGAGACCATACCCGTCGCACCTGTCGGGTGCAATCGGCCCGACCGGTCAGCGCAGGCGCGTGCCCGACCGGTCGACCTCGGAGAACTTGTCCGCCTTGCGCTGGCCGAACCGCATCCCGCCTTCCAGCCGCGCACGCAGCGCGGTGTAGAAGGCTTCGAGGAACTCGCGCTCGTCGCCCGATCCGGCCTGCCAGCCGATCTTGCGCACGATCGCCTCGTGCACCGCCTCCAGCGTCTTGTCGTCGCCATCGCGCAGCACGCGTTCGAGCGATTGCAGCTCGTACTCGCCGTAGACCGACAGCTCTTCATCGCCGAAGCGGTACGCGGGCTCGGCGCTGGTCGCCTGCGCCTGGCCCAGCGACAGTGCCTCGGCCAGCTTGCGCCTCGGGGCCTCGACCACCCAGGTGCCCGCGACGACGTCGCCCGCGCGCAAGGCATCCTTGTTGAAGAAGGGGAACAGCATGAACACGGCGAACCACAGCGATCCCGCGATCCATGCAGACCCGCCCGCGCCGATGCTCTGGAAGAAGGTCAGCGGCAGGAAGATTTCGATCTGGCGCAGCAGGTTGCGCGCGATGATCGCCTCGGCGGTCAGCCGCTCGCCCGACTGGCCCTGCGGGCGCGCGGCGACCCGGATGCCGACCATGCGCTTGCCCAGCGTGGCCCCGCGCGGCCCCATCTCGAACGCGATGAAATAGCCGTTGAAGAGCAGGAACATCAGCACGATGAACAGCACGAACAGGAATTCGCCCACGCCGTTGTCCTCGATCGCATCCAGGTTGACGCCGGTGACCAGCAGCACGACGAACACGAGTATCATGCTGAAAAAGATGATCGTGTAATCGAGCACCAGCGCCATCAGCCGCGCCCCGCGCGTGGCGAGCACTATGTCGAGCGGGACGCCCTCGGGCGTTACCAGCTGGCGCCTGCGCCTGGCATCGTGGGCTCTGTCTGCCGCGTTCATGCTGCGTCCCCGTCTGCGGATTTGCGCCCCACCAGGACGAACACGGACAGCCAGACGAGCCCCATGAAAATGCCGATGATCAGCCGCGCCTCGAACCCGGCGAGCTGGCGCGGGAAGGCTTCGAGCACGGCGGCGAAGACCAGCATGATGACGCAGCCGAGCATCACCAGCGCCGCGCGCCGCCCGGCCTGCGCGGTTGCGCCAAGGATGCTCGAATCGCCGGGGAAGGCCATGTTGCGCCCCACGTGTACGCCCGCCGCGCCCGACAGCAGGATCGCGGTGAACTCGGTCGTGCCGTGGACGCACAGCCACGCCATGAATTCGGGCAGAAGGCCGACCGAGTTGAACAGCCACGCCATCGCGCCCAGCATCGCCATGTTGTAGATCAGCATCAGCACCGTCGGCACGCCGAAGGCGAAGCCCAGCGCGAAGACGAGGATGCACACGGTCGCGTTGTTGTAGAACAGGTAGGCGGCGAAGCCCGAAAGCCCGTTCGAACTGCTCTCTATCGCCAGCGTCTGGGCGAGCTCGGCACGGCTAGCGCCGGGCACGCGCCCGCTCGCCATCGCGCCGGGGACGAGCGCGTAATACCAGTCGACATTGCGCGCGACGAGCAGCCAGCCCGCCGCGATCCCTGCGGCCATGGCCGCGAAGGCGATCACGATATCGAGCCAGATCGCGCGCACCGCGCGGCTCCACCCCCCGCGCAGGAAGCGCGCGAGCCAGCGGAACATGCCACTGCGCGGGCCATAGACCTGATACCAGGCGCGCTGCACCAGATCTTCGAGGAAGCGCAGCGTCGCCGCATCGAGCGAGGTCTCGCGCGCCACCGCGAGGCTCGATGCCGCCTGCCGGTAGAGCACGGGCAGGTCGGCGATATCCTCGTCCGACAACCGCCCGAAGGCCCCGCGTTCGAGACGGCGGACGATCTGTTCGAGCCGCCGCCAGTCGCCCTCGCGCTCGATCCGGAAGCGATCGGAACGCAGCGCCGCAGCCTCGATATCGGGCTGTTCGGGTAGCGGTTTCGCCGCAAAGGGGTTGCGGATTGTGGGCGCTTTCATCCGGCAATCGCCTCCTGCGCGCGCAGTGCCAGATAGCGGTCGATCACCGCGAAGCCGAGCTTGTCGTGCGGCGCCTCGATCACCTCGACGCCCATCCGGCGCAGACGGGTGAGCACCAGCTGGCGTTGCCGCGCGAGCGAATCGGCGGTGACCGCGCGGGCGACCGCGTCGACCGTTTCGGGTTCGGCGGAGGTGAAGCCCGCGAGTTCGCGATCCTCCAGCGTGACGAACACCACCGCGTGGCGCTGCGTCAGGCGGGCGAGGCTCTCGATCATCAGTTCGGCGGCGGTGGTGTCGCTGAAATCGGAGAACAGCACCACCAGCGACCGCCGCTTCAGCCGCGCGGACAGGGTGGCGAGCGCCAGCGTGTAGTTCGCTTCCTCGCCCGTATGGTAGTCGAGCCCGGCAGCGGCGCGTTGCAGCCGGGCAAAGGCCCGCGTCTCGGCGACGAAGGGGCTGGCGAGCACGGGGCGCCGGGCAAAGCCGAACATCATCACCCGATCGCCGCCCCTGAGCGCGACGTAGGCTGCCGTCAGCCCCGCGCTGACCGACCGGTCGAGCCGCGGGAGCCCGTCGATCGGTTCGCACATCGCCTGTCCGCAATCGAACGCGAAGACGATCTGGTTGTTGCGCTCGGTCTCGTTCTCGCGCGCGTAGAGCGCGGCGTGGCGCGCGCTCGCCTTCCAGTCGATCCGCCGCCGGTCCATCCCCGCCTGGTATTCGGTGAGCGCTTCAAACTGGGTGCCTTCGCCGCGCCGCCTGCGGGTGATGAGGCCCAGCTCGGCATCGCGCAGCAGCGCCTGCAGGGGGCGCGAGCGGATCGGTGAGAGGTCGGGCCAGACGCGGATTTCGCGGGTCAGCTCGATACGTTTCTGGCGGCTGCCGAGACCCCATGGCCCGTCCCACGCCAGCCACAGCGCGCCCACCTCGGCAGTGCCGCGCCGGGTGGCGACCAGATCGGTCTCGCCGCGCCAGACCCCCTGCGTGTTGGCGAGGGCTATGTCCGCCCGCCCGCCGCGCGCGATGCGCGGGTCGAGCGAGACGGCGGCGCGCACCGATCCCGCAGTGCCGGTCAGGTCGGCGGAGACGCGCAGCGGGGTCGGCTGGCCGATTTCGACATCGGCGTCGTGATCGATCTTCCATTCGGCGAGATGGCCCGCGCGCGCCGCGTCGATCAGCGTCAGCACCAGCAGCACGGCCGCCGCGACCGGCACCACCAGCCACGCGCCGGGGGCGACCAGCGCGATCACCAGCGCGAGCGGCGCGGCAAGCGCGACGATCCGCGCGGTGCGGATGGTGGGGAGCAGGGCGGCGGGCATGATGCTAGCGCGGCGCCTCGGTACTCTCGATCAGTTCGCCGACGATGGTTTCGACCTCGCGACCCTCGATCTCGGCGGCGGCGGAGAGGATCAGGCGGTGGCGCAGCACTGCGGTGGCCAGCGCCTTGATATCGTCGGGCACCACGTAGTCGCGCCCGTCGAGCGCGGCGCGCACGCGGGCGGCGTTGCCGAGCAGCACGGCGGCGCGCGGGGAGGCCCCGGTCGCAAGGTCGGAGTGGCTGCGCGTGGCGCGCACCAGGCGGACCACGTAGTCGACATTCTCGGGCGCGAGCGTTACCGCCTTCACCGCGCCGATGCTGGCCTGCAGCGCATCGCGCCCGGTCACCGCCTCGATCCCGAAATTCTCGGGCCGGGCGGGCCCCTGTTCGACCCCGAAACGGGCGACGATGCGCGTTTCCTCTTCCTCGCTGGGATAGGCGGCGACCAGCTTGAACAGGAACCGGTCGAGCTGCGCCTCGGGCAGCGGATAGACGCCCTGGCTCTCGATAGGGTTCTGCGTCGCGATCACCATGAAGCGGTCGGGCAGGACATGCGTTTCCCCGTCCAGCGTCACGCGGCGTTCCTGCATCGCTTCGAGCAGCGCGGCCTGCGTCTTGGGCGGGGTGCGGTTGATCTCGTCCGCCAGCAGCAGCTCGGTGAAGATCGCGCCGCGCGTCAGCGTGAACTGGCTGGTCTGGAAGTTGAACAGGTTGGAACCCAGGATGTCGCCCGGCAGCAGGTCGGGCGTGAACTGGATGCGCCCGTAATCGAGCCCGGTGGCGCGTGCGAAGCACTGTGCGAGGAAGGTCTTGGCCGTTCCCGGCGGCCCTTCCATCAGCACGTGGCCTTGCGCGATCAGCGCGACCAGCAGGTGATCGATCAACGTGTCCTGCCCGACGATGGCCTTGCCGACCTCGGCCTTCACGTCGGCTGCCAGCGTGCGGAGCGTTTCGAGTTCGGTAGTCATAGCGTCCTTTCGAGATCGCGGAGCGAACGGGCGGCGCGCAGCAGGTCGCCGCGTTGCCGCGCCGCGCGCAGGGTCTGGAGTCGATGTTCGAGGCTGGGCGCGTCGCGCGCCGCAAGCGCGGCCTCGATCGCGTCGGTGTCGTGGTCCTTCAGCCCCAGCTTGCGGGCGACGCGGGCGCGGATCAGGTTGCCGTAAGGCTCGCGCAGCAATCGCAGGCGGCGGCTGCGCGCGATGACCTGCGCGCCGTTGGCGATCAGCTGGCTCTTGCCCGGCGCAATCGCGGGGGCGGGGCGCAGGGCCGGGCCGAAGCGCGCGAAGCCGCGCCACAGGGCGATGGCCAGCGCAATCAGCAGCGTCAGCGTCGCGGCGAGAAACGGCGGCTCGAACGCCAGCGTCAGCAGGTTGCGGGCCGCACCCAGCCCGTTGAGCGTCAGGTCGAACCGCACCGGATCTTCGGTCCCCTGCCGCGCGATTCGCACCAGGTCGAGCGCCAGCATCGCGCGCGTTTCGTCCGCGAGCCCCCAGTTGTTCAGCAGGTCCGGCTCGGCCACCAGCATGACCCCGAAGACCGCCTGCCCGTCGGTACGCCCGGGATCGAGATAGAGGTCGCCATCGAGATAGCTGCCGTCGTCGGCGAGGTAGGCGACGAGGGGGCGATCCTGTTCGTCGACCACCAGCGGGGCGAGGAATCCCTGTGCCGTATCGACGCCCACCGTCAGGATGGCCTGATCGCTCGGCAAGCTTCCTTGCGCGCCAAGACCGGCCCACTTCGCTGTCCGATGGTCGAGCATGCTTCTCGTGAAGGTCAGTTCCTTGCCTTCGATGGTCGCAGTCCATTCCTCCGGCGCACCGAGCAGATGCACCCAGCCGGGTTTGGCGCCGCGCTGGCTGGCGGGCAGGGCGAGCCACTTGGGCGCGACGATCATCGTCGGGCCGATCGTGCGCCGCCGGTCGACGATCTTGGTCAGCTCTTCGGCGTCCATTTCCGCCGGAGGGGTCAGCACCAGCAATCCGGGATCGTCGAGTGCGGCCGTGTTCCGCGAACGGATGACGGGGAAGCCGTCGGCCTCCAGCAGGCGGGTGAGACCTGCGAAACCGTTCAACCCGGTGCTCGCGGCGTGGGCGCGGCCATTATTGGCATTGCCCGACAGCCCGCCCTGGCCGACGAGATAGAGGAAGGCGACGAAAGCGAGGATTGCGAACAGCACCAGCACGAAGGTGCCGCGCTTGCTGAACGCGCCCGAGTTTGCCCCATCCGCCATGTCAGCCGCGCTCCAGCGCGAAATCTGCGTAGGCCGAACGCGCTTCGTGCCAGTCGCTCTCGCTCAGGTCCTCCAGCGCGAACAGCGCGCGCTCCACGCTGCGTGCGATGGCGATGAAGGCGCGCCGCGCCTTTTCGGGCAAGGCGTCGAGCCGTCCCAGTTCGCGCGCGGTGCTCGACGGGTGGACCAGATCGGGGCGGCGGCTGGAGATCTGGCCGATGCTGCGCGCCAGCAGCAGCCGCACCGCCTCGCCGTAACGCCCCTGCGCGGCCAGCGCATCGGCATCGCTCAGCAAGGCTTGCGCCTCGGCGCGATCGGGCGCGAGGTCGACCTCGGCCTCTTCCACCACGTCGCGTCGCTTGAACACGTCGAGGCCCAGTATCCGTACGACGAGCATGATCAGCAGCGCAACGCCGATCGCCACCAGCACCCATTGCAGCACCGGCCATGCGGCGGCGATGGCGTGCGCGACGGGGCCGAAAATCGAATTGAGAATTTCGCCCACCGCGCGCAGCCACTCGGGCGTCTGCGGAGGATCGGGCGGCGCAATGGGGGCGAACTGCAGATCGGAATCGCTGCGCACCGCGCGCCAAGCGTCCGTTGCCCCCCCGTTCGTCGCTGCCCCTGTCGTCACAATGACAAGGCTTGGCATGGGGTCATGCGCGCGGCAAGCGGTTGTCCATTCGCGCACCGCATTTCCGATAACGGGCGTGGCACTTGCGCATACCCGGGATGCTGGCTAGATCGCGCGCCACATTCCACGCTCACTTTGCCAGGCATATTTCGATGAAAGACGATCGTAACACCGCATTCGGGTGGATTTTGTTTTCGGGCGTTATCGCTCTCGGGGCGATGAGCGTCAGCTCGATGATCTTCCACGCGGACGATTCGGAACTTCCCGAAGGGGCCAAGCCCGGTTTCTTCATCGAAGGCGAAGAAGCCGGTGGCGCAGAAGCCAGCGGCCCGCCGCTCGCCAACCTGCTCGCATCGGGCAGCGCGTCGGCTGGCGAGGCGATCTTCGCCAAGTGCTCCAGCTGCCACACGATCGCGCAGGGCGGTGCCGACGGGATCGGGCCGAACCTGTATGGCGTGATCGGCAAGCCGATCGGCAAGCACGAGCCGGGATTCGCCTATAGCGCCGCGCTGAGCGGGCACGGCGGCGACTGGACCTACGAAAATCTCGACGCCTGGCTCACCAGCCCGCGCGCCTTTGCCAACGGCACGAAGATGAGCTTCGCCGGCCTTTCGAGTGCGGAAGATCGCGCCAACGTGATCCTGTACCTGATGGAAAACGGTGGCGGTCCGCCGCTGCCCGCGCCGGTCGCCGAGGGCGGTGACGACGAGGCTGCGGCCGAGAACGCCGACAATCCGGGCGAAGGCCCCGGTGCGGTCGAAGGTGCCGAAGCGGGCGAAGCCGAATCGGCCGGCGCGATGGCTGGCGACCAGCCGGTGCCCGAGCAGGGCGCAGCCACCAACGACGGCGAATAAGCGATGTGATCGGGGACCGCGCAGAGCGGTCCCTCAGCCTTCGCGGCCCTTGAATCCTTGCGCGACGACGTACCATTCGGACGAGCCCTTGCGGCTCGCCGGTGGCTTGGCGTGCTTGACCGTCTTGAAATTCTTCTTGAGCAGGTTGAGCAGCTCGACGTCGGTACCCCCCGCCAGCACCTTGGCAAGGAATTGCCCACCGGGCGCCAGCGTCTGGATCGCGAAGTCGGCGGCGGTTTCGACCAGCCCCATCGTGCGCAGGTGGTCGGTCTGCTTGTGGCCAACCGTATTCGCCGCCATGTCCGACATCACGAGGTCGGGCGCGCCGCCCAGGTGTCCCATGATCGTGTCGGGCGCTTCGTCCGCCATGAAATCCATTTCCAGGATCGTGACGCCGTCGATCGGCTCGGTCGGCAGCAGGTCGATCCCCACGATGGTCGCCTGCGGGCGTTTCTTCTGCGCGATCTGCGACCAGCCGCCCGGCGCGATGCCCAGATCGACGATCCGATTCGCGCCGCGCAGGATGCCGAATTTCTCGTCCAGCTCGATCAGCTTGAACGCGGCCCGGCTGCGATAGCCCGCGGCTTTCGCCTCGCGCACATAGGGATCGTTCAGCTGCCGCTCCAGCCAGCGGTTGGAGGATGCGGTGCGCCCGCGCGCGGTCTTCACCCGCTTGTCCGGATCGCGTCTCGAACGGCTCATGTCAGTTTCTGCTTTCCGGGTTGGGGCCCTTGGCACCCGCGAAATCGGCGGCCATCAGGCTGCGCAGGATGCCTTCGCGAATCCCGCGATCGGCCACGCCAAGGCGATCGGCAGGCCACAGGTCGAGGATCGATTCGAGGATTGCGCAGCCTGCCACCACCAGTTCCGCACGGTCGGGCCCGATGCAGGGCAGCTCGCCCCGCTCGTCCTGGCTGAGGCTGGAAAGGCGCGTCGAAATATCGCGCATCGCCGCCGAGGGCACGATCAGCCCGTCGACCGCGCGCCGGTCGTAATGCGGCAGCTCCAGATGAAGGCTGGCGAGCGTGGTGACCGTCCCGCTGGTGCCGAGCAGGCGGATATCGTCTTCGCGGGAGGCGTCGCGAATCCGCTCTGCAAAAGGGGCGAAGCTTTCGTCCACCGTGCGGCGCATTTCGGCATAGAGCGCCAACCGGCCCGCCCTGTCTTCGGCGGGCGGGGCCTTGCCGATCACCGTGTCGGTCAGCGAGACGACGCCCCACGGCACGCTCTGCCAATCGAGGATGCGCGGGATCGCGCCGTCGCCCGGACCGACCAGGATCAGTTCGGTCGAGCCGCCGCCGATGTCGAAGATCAGCGCGGGCCCTTCACCCTGTTCGAGCAGGACGTGACACCCCAGCACCGCCAGCCGCGCCTCTTCCTGCGCGGAGATGATGTCGAGCACGATGCCCGTTTCCTCGCGCACGCGATCGATGAACGCCGCGCCGTTGGTGGCCCGGCGGCAGGCCTCGGTCGCGACCGACCGGGCGAGGAAGACGTTGCGGCGGCGCAGCTTCTCGGCGCAGACGTGCAGCGCGCCGAGCGCCCGGTCCATCGCCTCGTCGGACAGCCGGCCCGACAGCGCGAGCCCTTCGCCCAGCCGCACCACACGGCTGAACGCGTCGATGACGGTGAAATCTTGACCCGACGGGCGCGCGATCAGCAGGCGGCAGTTATTGGTGCCCAGGTCGAGCGCGGCATAGGCCTGTCGCCCATGCTTGCCGTGGCGCGCAGGCCCGCGCACGTTCGAACGCTTGTCGAAGACGTTGTTGCGCCGCTGGCCATCGGCTTTGCGAGGGCGTCGATTCGGCTCCATGGGCTTCGGAGAGTTGTAGCGCTTGTCTGCTACCTTGCCGGACGTCGTGCCCTCCGGTTCGCAAGCCCTGTTGTTATCGTCCGGCGGCGCGAAGTCCGCCATAATTGCAATTTCCATACCGCCCGCGGGAGAGTTCCCTCGGGGACCTGACGCGCATGCTAACGATAGCGGCGCGGCGGAGCAAGGCCGCGCTCCTTTTCGACGCTTGACGCTGCGCCCACACCTTTCTAGATGCGCCGCTCCGCGAAGCATTCCGCGTCTCGCCGCGCGAGACCCACGCGGACCGGCTGTTGCCCCGTCGTCTAATGGTAAGACTACGGACTCTGACTCCGTCAATTGAGGTTCGAATCCTCACGGGGCATCCAGCTTTTCGATCCTCATGACAGATAGTTGACCTCTCCCCGGCGTTACCGACGGGCGAAGGCTCCCCGTGCCTTGTCGAACAGCAGGATCGCCACCAGCGAAACGCCGAACAGCGGCAGGAGCAGCGCCAGCACGACAATCCCCGCGATCAAACCGCGCGGCAGGCGGCCCCCGGGTGGCGGGGCTGCCAGCTTCCCCTTCGGCCTGCGCTTCAACCACATGAGCACGCCGAGCACGGACAGTGCGATCAGGGCCAGTGCGATGACCAGTCCCATGATCTGGTTGGTGAGGCCGAACAGCGCGCCTTCGTGCCACGCGATGCCGATATTGATCGCCCGGTCGATCGGGTGCTTGTCTGCAAAGCCGTTGCGTGAAAGCTCCGTGCCAGATTGCGGGTCGTAGGTTACAGAGCGGACAAGCGGGCGGTTCTGCGCCTCCGACTTCACCGTCCACACATTGCCGGTCGGCGGCCCGAAGCGTTGCGGGGCGTGGGGCGGCAGGACCAGGACCGGGAAGGCCATATCCTCCGCCTCCGCCCGCTGCACGGAGGCGGCGAGCGGCAGCGATTGCTCCGGCATATCGGCCCTCATCTGCGGACTGTGGCTTGCAGTGCCGTGATCGTGCGCCACCGGCGCGGCGACGGCAGCCTTCTCAGCGCCGATTTTCCACTCCTGCACGCCTTCGACGAGGCCGAGCTCGCCGCGCGCCCATTTGAACGCACTGCCCCATGTGCCCGCCCAGGGGAGGCCGCTTGCCAGCATCACCAGCACGAAGCCTGCCAGCCAGAAGCCGGTGACCCGGTGCAGGTCCTTCATCAGTGGGCGGCCTTTCAGCGAAAGCCGCGGCCACAGCGTTCCGGCAGCGCGAAAGGGCCTCGGCCACCACAGGTAGAGGCCGGTCAGGATCATCACGATCGTCCAGCTCGCGGCCAGTTCGACCAGCCGGTCGCCCCAGTCGCCCATCATCAGCGAGCCGTGGAAGCGCGAGACCGCGTTGGAAATCCGCTCCGCCGGGTCGAGCGTGCCGAGCACCTGCCCCTGCGGCGAGACGAACACTTCGCTCAGCGATCCGTCCGGCAGCCCCATCTGCACCATCGCGGCATCGCCCGGTTCTTCGGGCAGGCGGTAATGGTTGAACGAGCCATCGGGAAACGCCGCTTCCGCCGCCTCCAGCTGCCGGTCGGCCGACACCGCGCCCTCCAGCGAGAGGCCGCGATAATCGCGTTCCTCCCACCGGTCGATCTGCGGCTTGAACAGATAGATCGACCCGCTGACCGACAGCAGCAGGACGAAGGGGAGCACGAACAATCCGGCGTAGAAATGCCAGCGCCAGATCGTGCGGTAGGTCGCGGTATCGGCCATCGTCATCTCTCCCTTAGAAGCGCGCGCGCACGCCGCCGAAGACGGCGCGACGCTCAACCGGGTAGAAGATCGCCGAGGCGGGCGTGGCGGTGATCGCGGCGCTGATGTCGCCCACCGCCTTCTTGTCGAAGAGGTTGCGCGCATCCACGAACAGGTCGATTCGGTCGGTCAGCGTGGCCCCGGCGGTGATCCCCACCAGCGCATAGCCATCGACCTGCAGGCTGTTGTCGTAATCGGCGAAGGGCCCGTCGGGCACCCACTCGACATTGGGCGCGATGTGGAGGCCGTCGGTCCCCAGCCGCAACTCGGCACGATAGACGTGCTCGGGCACCACCGGCAGGCGGTTGTCGCCGTATTGCGGATCATCCTCGAAGTGGAAGTCGCTGTACGTGTAGATCTGCCGCAGGCGTGCCCACTCGGTGAGATCGATCGACAGCGCCGCTTCCACGCCCTGATGGCGGGTCTTGCCTGCATTGAAGGTCGACGCGGGAATGTCCGGCCCCACGGTGAACTGCAGCAGCTCGCCGTCGATGTCCGCGCGATAGGCCGCGAGATCCCACTCGCCGATGCCCACGCGGCCGCGCGTGCCGACTTCGGCGGTCCACGCACGCTGGGGGTCGAGGTTCACGAAGCTGGCGATCTGCGCCACCTCTGCAAAGCCCGGAAATTCGACCGAGCGGCTGTAGTTAGCGAACAGCTGGATGTTCTCGTTCGCCGCGAACAGCACGCCGAACTTGGGCGAGAACCCGTCGAATTCTGCACGCCCGTTGATATCGGTCGCGCCGCCCGCGAAGCTGTCGAGCAGCAGGTGCTGTTCGCGAAAGCCCTCGGCATAGACCGCGCCTGCGATTAATTGCAGCGGTTCGACCGGACGGAAGCGGAATTCGCCATAGATGTTGGACGTCGAAGCGCGCTGATCCGCGTTGAAGGTTGGCGCGACGCGCTGCCCGTTGACGTTCACGAAACGCTTGGCGTCGGTGTCGCCAAGCCGCGTCTCGCCGCCCAGCGTCAGCTCGAAGGGGCCCGTGGCATAGTCGAACCGGGCATAGACGCCGCGATCGGTCGATTTGTAATCGAGCACCTGGAAGATCGGGTGGTGGAGCGATTTGGCGTTGACGAACCCGCCCACGTCGAGCTGGCCCCCGTCGAACGAGAACCGCGTGCGGTTCTGGAGGCGGATCGAATCGATATCGCGCGCCTGATCGCCTGCAAAATTGCCTGTCTCGGGCGCAGTCAGCGCCGTGGCGAGAGTGAGCGCACCCGGCAGTTGCTGGTCGATCGAATTCACGCTGGCGTAGAAGCGGTTCTCGATAGTGTCGGCGATCTGTAGGCCGACATTGCCGTGGAAACGCAGCGATTCGCGCTTCGCATGGTCGCGGTCGCCATTGGAGCTATCGTAGCTGATCGCGGCCCACGCATCGCCCGGTCCGCTCTGGACGCCGTAGGAGGCAAGCCCGCGATAGGTATCGAAACTGCCGGCATCGCCGCGCAGGTAGAGGCCCGATGCCGTTTCCCCCGTCGGGGTCACGCCATTGATCGCGCCGCCCAGCGTGCCCGACCCGAAACGGAGCGCATTCGCCCCGCGATAGACTTCGAGATATTCGAAGAAGATCGGCTCCAGTTCCTGGAAATCGCCATTATCGTCGGCGAGGTTGATCGGCACGCCGTCCTGCAACAGCGTGAGGCCGCGCATGTGGTATCCGCGCGACAGGCCCGATCCGCGGATCGAGATGCGCACCTCCTGCCCGTAACGCGGCTGGAGGTAGACACCGGGCGAGAAGGCCAGAGTGTCGCGCAGGCTGACGAGCGATTTGTCCGCGTATTCGTCGTAAGTGACGACATCGGTTCCACCGGGGGTTTGCGCGGCGCGCTCCTCGGCTTCCTTCGCGGCCCGTTCGCCCGTCACGATTATGGTGCGCTGCGGATCTTCCGCGGGGGCGGTGTCGGCGGCCTCGTCGACGATCAAGTCTTCGGTTGCGGCATAGGCAGGCGGGGCGCCAGCCAGCATGGCTGCGCCCAGCGCTACATGGGAAATCTTCACGGTAATTCTCCGATGCGCGGCGCGCGCGGACAATCCGGCCCGGAACGCGGCGCGCGTGATCTGATTGGATGGGTGGTGTCAGATCGACGGAGGCGGGCCGCGCAGGGGCGGTCGCAGATGCGGACGCGCAGGAAGCGACAGAGCGCGGATCGGCCTGAGGCCGAGCATGACTGCGTAGGCGATCTCGTCCGCGAGAATGGTCTCGCCGGGAGAGTGGAGCGCCAGCTTGGCAGCGCCCGCCAGCGTACAATGCCCGCCGTTCGACGCGGTCGGCGTGGGATCGCCCTCGTCCCCATGGCCCATCGCGGCATGGTCGATCGAGGCGTGGTCGATCGAGGCGTGGTCCATCGACGCATGGTCCTTCGCCATGCCGTCGCTTCTATCGCGCGCTTCGTGATACGCCGTCACCGCGCGGGCCAGCGGATGGGTTTCGGGACAGACAGAGACCGTCGGCAAGCCGTGCTCGCCCGCTGCGATCATGTACCCGGCCGGCGCCAGCGCATTGAGGGCGAATGCCAGCAGCAGGATGCCGATCATCCTCCACGGTGGCGATCGCCTGATATGGTGCAGCGCGGACATTCGGTCGGCTGCCTAGTCTTCCTGCCGGTTCGCGTCACTACCAAACAGCGCGGCCTTGCCGGGGATCGCCAAGCCGCCTATCTGCGCGCCTATGACGAATAATAGCGGTGTGCGCGATCTCTACGATCGGCGATTTTATGGTGCGGACGAAGAAGCGGGTTTCGTAGAGGAGGGGTCGAGCACCGACACCCCGCAGACCCGGCACCCGGCCTACAAGCTGGCCTTCCGCGACGACGATTTCCTGTTGCAGCCGGAACTGCGCCCGGTGCGCTTCCAGCTCGAACTGCTCAAGACCGAGATGCTGCTCGACCAGGCAGGGGTGGGCAGCACGCTGGTGATGTACGGTTCGGCGCGGATTCCCTCGCCCGATCAGGTCGAGGCGCTGGAAGAGGTCGCCAAGGGCCAGTCCGAGGATGAGGCCAAGGTCACCAAGCGCCTGATCGAGAAGGCGAAGTACTACCAGGAAGCCTACAACCTCGCGCGGATGGCGACCGAAAAGGCGATCATCGAGGATGGCGAACGCCAGTTCGTGGTCACCACCGGCGGCGGTCCGTCGATCATGGAAGCGGGCAATCGTGGCGCCAGCGATGCGGGCGGGGAGAGCATCGGGCTCAACATCGTGCTGCCGCACGAACAGGCGCCCAACACCTACGTCACGCCCTATCTCAGCTTCCAGTTCCACTACTTCGCGCTGCGCAAGATGCACTTCCTGCTGCGCGCCAAGGCGGTGGCGGTGTTCCCCGGCGGGTTCGGCACGTTCGATGAATTCTTCGAGCTGCTGACGCTGATCCAGACGGGCAAGATGAAGCCCATGCCGATCCTGCTGTTCGGCAAGGATTTCTGGAACCGCGTGATCGATTTCGAAGCGCTGGCCGAGGAAGGGACGATCTCCGCCAAGGATATCGACCTCATCACCTGGTGCGAAACCGCCGACGAGGCGTGGACGGCCATTTCCAAGTTCTACGACCTGAAGGACTAGCTCCTAGCCCTCCAGCTTGCGTACGGCCTGGTGGCCGAGCGGGCCGGAGCCGTCGCCGAAGCCCGGCGCGCTTTCGATCGCGGCGCGGGTGAATTGCCGCGCGAGCCGTATCGCGTGGTGCAGCGGCTGGCCGTGGCCCACCAGCGTGGCGATCGCCGCCGACAGCGTGCAGCCCGTGCCATGCGTGTGCCGCGTCGGGATCCGGGGATCGTCGAACTGCATGTGAAACCCGTCGGCGCTGACGAGGAAATCGATCACGCGTGCGTCTTCGGTGTGGCCTCCTTTGGCAAGCACCCACGCGTCACTGTCTTCGGCCAGCGCCACCGCAGCTTGGATGATGGCATCGCTGTCGTTCAGGTCGCTCCCTGCGAGGATCGCCAGCTCGGGCAGGTTGGGGGTGATCAGCGTGGCGAGCGGGAACAGCTTCTCGCGCATGATCTCCACCGCGTCTTCCTGCAGCAGCCGCCCGCCACTGGTCGCGACCATGACGGGATCGAGGATGATCGGCACATCGCGCGCTTCGGGCAAGGTCGCGAGCAGTTTGGCGACTTCGCCGATAATGTCCGCATCGTGGAGCATGCCGATCTTGATCGCGTCGGCGCCGATATCGGAGAGGCAGGATTCGATTTGCTCGGCCACGAAATCGCCGGTCAGCGGCGTGACGCCCTGAACCCCGCGCGTGTTCTGCGCGGTGATCGCGGTGATCGCGCTCATCGCATATCCGCCGAGCATGATGATCGTCTTGATGTCGGCCTGGATGCCGGCACCGCCGCTCGAATCCGAGCCAGCGATGGTCAGGATGCGGGGAGGGGGTTTTGTCGTCATGCCTCGAACTTGCGTTGTGTGCTGGCGGGATAGTCCTCCAGCAGTTTCGGCGAACGCGTCGGGCGGTCCATCAGCTCGCCCCCGCAATTGGGGCACCGATCGTCGAGCGCTTCGGCGCATGGCGCGCAGAAGGTGCATTCGAAGCTGCAGATGAACGCGCCGGGACGGGCGGCGGGCAGGTCCGCACCGCAGCGTTCGCAATCGGGCCGCATCTCGAGCATCAGGATGCCTCGCGTACGGCGGCGCAGATCGTGTCCACGACCTGCTCTACCTCGGCAGCGTCGTCGCCTTCGGCCATCACGCGAATCAGCGGTTCGGTGCCCGAAGCGCGGATGACCAGTCGGCCCCTGCCTGCCAGCGTCGCTTCCGCATCGGCAATCGCCTGTTTGACCGTCGGCGCGTCGAGCGGGCTCGCGCCTTCGTAGCGCACGTTCTTGAGCAGTTGCGGCACGGGTTCGAACATCCGCAATTCCTCGCTAGCCGGACGGTTGGAGCGCACCAGGGCAGCGAGCACGCGCAGCGCGGCGACCGTGCCGTCGCCGGTGGTCGCATGGTCGAGCAGGATCATGTGGCCCGACTGCTCGCCGCCGATATTGAACCCGCCGCTGCGCATGCGGCTGAGCACGTGGCGGTCGCCGACCTTGGTTCGCTCCAGCGTCAGCCCCATGCCTTCCAGATAGCGTTCGAGCCCGAGGTTGCTCATCACCGTGGCGACCACCCCGCCGCCGCGCAGCAGCTGCTTTTCGGCCATGCGCGTGGCGATCGAGGCCATGATCTGGTCGCCGTCGACCGTCTCGCCCTTCTCGTCGATCACGATCAGCCGGTCCGCATCGCCATCGAGCGCGATGCCGATGTCGGCGCCGGTTTCGACCACCTTGGCCTTGACCGCGTCGAGCGAGGTCGAACCGACTCCGTCGTTGATATTGGTGCCGTTGGGCTCGACGCCGAGCGTGATGACCTCCGCGCCCAGTTCCCAGATCGCGCTGGGGGCGACCTGATAGGCGGCCCCGTTGGCGCAATCGACCACCACCTTCAGGTCGTCGAACCGGATTTCGTCGCTGACCGACTGCTTGACCGCGTGGATATAGCGACCGCGTGCGTCCTCGATCCGTCTTGCGCGGCCGATCTCGCTGGCGGGGACCAGGTCGGGCTCGCACCCCATCAGTGCTTCGATGGCGGCCTCGTCCTCGTCGGAAAGCTTGAACCCGTCGGGGCCGAACAGTTTGATGCCATTGTCGCGATAGGGATTGTGGCTGGCGGAGATCATCACGCCGAGGTCCGCACGCATCTCGCGCGTCAGCATGGCGATGGCGGGGGTGGGCAGCGGGCCGGTCTGGATCACGTTGACGCCCATGCTGGTGAAGCCCGCGACCAGCGCGCTCTCCATCATGTAACCCGAAAGCCGCGTGTCCTTGCCGATCACGACGCGGTGGCGATGGTCGCCGCGCCGGAAATGCGCGCCCGCCGCCTCTGCAACGCGCATCGCCATCGCAGCGGTCATCGCGCCCTTGTTGGTTTCGCCCCGGATGCCGTCTGTGCCGAAATACTTGCGTGCCATGAAGAGGTCTTCACACCTTTGCCTGTCGTCTCTACCGATCCCTGGATCGACGTGCGGGCGTTTTGGACGCCTGCCATCCAAGAGGGAAGGGGCAAATCCGGCTTGTCGGCATCTGACACCACGCGTCCAGCACGGCTGGTCACATTGCGCCTGCCGATCTGGTGGACCTTCGGCGGGCTCGTCGGCGGGCTGATCGCCGGGTCGCTGATCGCGAACAGGCCGCTGGCGGACGCGATCCTGCCGGTGAGCGAGCCGATCGGCGCGCTGTGGCTGCGCGCCTTGCAGATGACGATCATCCCGCTGGTCGCCGCGCTGCTGGTGCTGGGCATTACCCAGCTGGCGAGCGCGGCGCGCGCCGGGGCCACCGCACGGCGGATGCTGATCTTCGTGGCGGCGGCGCTCGTCTTCAGCGGGGTCGCGACGCTGATCGCCATGCCGCTGCTGCTGTCCGTCGTGCCGCCGCCCGCCGGGGCGCAGAGCCTGCTGGCCGCCAATGTCGAGCCGCAGGAAGTGCCGGGCCTCGCCGAATTTGTCCTCTCGCTGGTCGCGCCCAACATCATCGCGGCGGCGGCCGAGACCGCGATGCTGCCGCTGACGATCTTCTTCGCGCTGTTCGCGGTCGCGATCACGCGCCTGCCGGCCGAGCAGTCCGCGACGCTGCGCGGGTTCTTCGAAGCGGTGGCGAACGCGATGCTGCTGGTGATCGGCTGGGTGCTGTGGCTCGCGCCGGTAGGCGTCTTCGCGTTGGCGATGGGTGTGGCGGTGCGCGCAGGGGGAGACGCGGCGTTCTTCACCCTGATGCACTACATCCTGACGGTCGCGGCGATGGGCGGGATCGTGCTGGTCGCCGCCTATGTGGTCGGCGCGCTGCGGCACGGGCCGCTGGCCTTTGCGCGCGCGATGCTGCCCGCGCAGGCGGTGGCGATCTCCACCCAGAGCTCGCTCGCCAGCCTGCCCGCCATGCTCGCCAGCGCACGCAGGCTCGACCTGAGCGAGAACGTGTCCGAATTTGTCCTGCCGCTGTCGGTTGCGATCTACCGCGCGACGAGCCCGGCGATGAACCTGGCGGTCGCGATCTATGTCGCGCACCTGTTCGGCATCGAGCTGAGCTGGACAGCGATGCTCGCCGGGCTGGCGGTGGCGTTCGTGATCTCGATCGGATCGGTCAGCCTGCCGGGCACGATCAGCTTCGTCGTCTCGATCGGCCCGATCGCGCTGGCGATGGGCGTACCGGTCGAACCGCTCGCGCTGCTGGTCGCGGTCGAGATGCTGCCCGATATCATGCGCACGCTCGCCAATGTCACCGCCGACGTCGCTTTGACGAGCGCGGTCGACCGGAATTCTGACGGCGATCTTGCAACGGATGGCGCTCTCGGGCGTTCTGGACCTGAAAGCTGATCTCAAACCCAAATAACGGGAGACACCAGAAATGGCATTCGAAGTAACCCCCCTGCCGTACCCCGACACCGTGCTGGCCCCGGCGGTCTCCGCCGAGACGCTGAGCTACCACCACGGCAAGCACCACAAGGCCTATATCGACAAGACCAACGCCGCGATCGAAGGCACCGACCACGCGGACAAGTCGCTCGAGGAAATCATCGCCGCCGCGCGCGGCAGCGACCAGGGCCTGTTCAACAATTCGGCCCAGAGCTGGAACCACGGGTTCTACTGGAATTCGATGGCGGGTGAGGAATCCGCGCCGTCGGACGAATTGAAGAGCATGATCGAAAGCGCCTTCGGCTCGGTCGATTCGCTCAAGGAAAAGCTGCAGGAACGCGGCGCCGGCCACTTCGCCAGCGGCTGGGTGTGGCTGGCCGAGAAGGGCGGCGCACTCTCGATCGAGGAAACGCACGATGGCGACACGCTGGCCGACAAGGACGGCGTCAACCCGCTGCTCGTGATCGACCTGTGGGAACACGCCTATTACCTGGATCACCAGAACGCGCGTCCCGCCTACCTCAAGGCGCTGACCACCGAAAAGCTCAACTGGAACTTCGCGAGCGAGAACCTCGCCCGCGGCGAAACCTGGACCTATCCGAGCTAAGCCAAGCGGCTATTCGATAAAGAGAGGGGTCGGGCCGCGATGGTCCGGCCCCTTTTTTTGCGTGGCCCTCAGGCCGGGCGCGTCTCTTCCGCCGATCCTTCCGCATCCTCGATCAGCGGGGTCTGGAACAAGGGCTCACCGAAAATGAAGCCGACCAGGTTGGGGCGGCCAACGTGATCGAAGAACGCGGTCACCATCAGCAGGATCGGCACCGAAAGCAGCGCGCCGACCGCACCCCAGATCCACGAGAAATACGAGAACGCGAGCAGGATCATCACCGGGTTCATGGTGAACCGGCGGCCGAGGATCGCAGGCGTGACCGCATTCGCTTCGATCACGTGCAGCGCGACGTAGGAGATCGGCGGGATCAGGCCGAGGAAAACCGTGTCGGCGGTGCCGAGGCCGAACAGCGTCAGCAGCGCGGTCATCGCGAGCGGGCCGATATAGGGCACGAAGTTGAGCAGGGTGGCGAGGCCGCCCCACATTATCGGTGCGGGCAGGTCCATCGCCCACGCGCCCAGCGCCACGACGATGCCGACACCCAGATTGATCCATGCGACGGTCAGGATGTAGGCCGCGACCCGGTCCTGCACTTCGCGCAGCACGCGCGCGGCCTTCACGCTGGTGCCGAAGGTGGTCCGCCCGAACAGGATGTTGCGGCGCAGGCGGCTGCGCGCCTCGACCAAGAAGAACGCCATGAGGAAGGTCAGCATGACTTCGAGCAGCAGCAGCGGCGCGCTGATCGCAACCTGCTGGAAGACCGAGGGCCCCGCCAGCGTGACCTCGTTTCCACCCGAGCCGAGCAATTCGGCCAGCCGGTCGTTCGCCCGCGCAAGCCAGGCGAAGTCCTCCTGCATCTCGTGATAGCGCTGGCCGATCCCTTCGATCAGTTCGGGCAGGCGGTCGTACAAGGTGAAGGCCGGTTGCAGGATCGCCCCGAAAGCGAGCACCACGATGGCGAGGAAGATGATCAGCGCGAGCACTGAAGCGAGTGTGTTGGGCACGCCCCAGGAAGAAAACCGGTCCGCCAGCGGGGCGAGCAATACGCTGAGTATGATCGCACAGGTCAGCGGCAGGAACACCACCGATCCGATCGAGAGGACGAAGGGCAGGGCGAGGAACAGCCCGACGCCCAGCAAAAGCACCAGCGTGCTCAGCAGGCGCAATTCCTGCTCAGCCAACAGCGTCCGTTTCTTGGATGGTCCACTGCGTCCGGGGGCACGCGTGGGTGCCGAACCGGGTGCGGTCTCTTCGCTATCGCTTACCGCAGGGGCCATGCCGATAGCCCCGCGTCAGGTGCGCCCATTGGTCGGTTCTGCCAGGCCGTTGCCCGCAGCGACATCGTCCAGCTCTTCGAGGATCGCGCGGTGCGCGGTGTCGTCGTCGATGGAGCGCTTGGGTATGTCGCCGTCGGCTAGCATCTCGTTGAGCGCGGCGCGGGCACGGCCCACGCGGCTCTTGATCGTGCCCACCGCGCATCCGCAGATATTGGCGGCTTCTTCGTAGGAGAAACCACCAGCCCCCACCAGCAGCAGCGCCTCGCGCCGTTCGGGCGGAAGGGTGAGCAGCGCACGGTGCATGTCGGACAGGTGGATTGGCTCCTCCTGACCCGCAGGCGCGGTCAGGATGCGTTCGGCAACGTTCTCGTCGTATTCGCCGCGGAAACGGTTGCGGCGCATGTCGGTGAGGTAGGCGTTGCGCAGGATCACGAAGGTCCACGCGCGCATGCTGGTGCCCGGCTCGAACCGCTCCTGTGCGGCCCACGCCTTCATAAGCGTTTCCTGCACCAGGTCGTCGGCCATGTCGGGGCGGCCGCACAGGCCGCGCGCGAAGGCGCGCAAATGCGGGACGACACCGGTCAGTTCGCGCTTGAACTCGACCGGGTCCGCCGCAGGGGCGGGGAGGGAACTCATTCGCTGCCCCCGTTCTCGCTCGACGCCTTCTTCGGCTCGTCGAACTGCGCAAGCAGATCCTTGAAGGTGTCGGGTATCGGTTCGTCGACCACCGAGTCATAAAGACTGCGCAGGCTGTCTGCCCATTGAGGCTGGCTCATCGGGTCGCCGTTCTCATCGCGGCCAAGTCGTGGAGAGCTTTTCGCATCCGGAGTGTTCTTGCTGTTCATGCCTGTCGGCTAACATGGGTGTTCGTTGGTCGAAACCCAAGTATGCCCTTCCCAAAATCGATCCAAGACAACAGGAACGTTGCGGGCCGCGCGTGGTTCCCTAGCTGTATCAGACCGACCATTCTTCGCCGACCGCGCGGAGAAGACAAATCCTAGCGGGGCAGATTTGGCGTCCGACAACGCACACCAGATACGGCGATTCAGGCGGTGGCTGATCCACTACCCCAGAGCCGTGCCGGTTCTGATCTTCCTGCTTATCACCGCCATCACGGCGTTGAGCGTGTTCGCGATCGAGCGTGGGGAGCGCCGACGCGAGCAGGCCGTGCTCAGCGAAACCGCGCAGGTCATTGCCTCTTCGCTCGACCAGCGGGTCAACACGAGCGGCTCTTACCTGGTGGCGGGTGCATCGCTGATCAGCACGCTCGACCGCGTCCCGGCTACGCTGTTCCGCCGTTTCGCGACCGAGCTCAGGCTTGATGCGGATTATCGCGGATCGGTGGGGATCGGGTGGAGCCCGATCGTCCCGCGCGGCGAAATCGGTTCGTTCGAGCAGCTGGTCACGCGCGAGACGGGAACCGCGTTCAAGATATCCCCGCTCCCGTCCGAAGCGAGCAACTTCGCGGTCCCGGTCACATTCTTCCAGCCCATGCTGGACATGAACCGTAGGGCCATCGGCTATAACATGTATGCCGAAACGCGCCGGCGCGAGGCGATGCAGGAAGCGATCCGGACGGGACGTCCGACCGCGACCGGCCCGCTCGACCTGGTCCAGGACCGCGAGGCCCGCCGGGGCTTCATCGTCTACATGCCGGTGTTCGAGCCGGAAACGCGCGGCGAGATGATCCGCGGCTTCGTCTACAGCCCGTTCAACTCGCAGGACTTCCTCGATTCGGTGCTGACCCGCGAGGTCGTCGGCTCGCGCGGCGTGCGGTTGTACGATGGGGAGCCCAAGCCTGCCAATCTGATTGCATCGCACGCGCCGGAAAAGATGACGGGCAATGTGACGCGGCTCGAAGTTTCGCTTGCCGATCGTCCGATGACAGTCGAGGTCGAGTCGGCGCGCGGCGATGCGCTTTCGCTGCTGTCGATGATCACGCTGCTGTTCGGGATCGCGGTCGCCAGCCTGTCGATGCTGGTCGCCCGCTTGCTGACCCAGCAGGCGCATGAGGACCAGGCCGCGCTCGATTTCTATGCCGAGCAGAACTCGATCCGCAACTCGCTTACCCGCGAGCTGAACCACCGGGTCAAGAATACGCTCGCCAACGTGCTCTCGATCGTCGCGTTGACGCGCAGGCGGGCCAGCTCGCTGGAAGATTTTGCGAGCGGGCTCGACGGACGCATCCGGGCGCTGTCGGCCACGCACGACCTGCTGACCCAGTCGGAGTGGGGGACGACCCCGCTGCTGGCCGTGCTGGAGGCGGAGCTTGCTCCCTATGCCAGCGCTGCCGAAGCCACGCTCGACCTGACCGGTCCCGATGTGGAGCTGGCCCCCAACGATGCGCTGTCCTTCGGTCTGGCGATGCACGAACTGGCGACCAACGCGGCCAAGTACGGCGCCCTGTCTGTCGAGGGTGGCACGCTGAAAGTAAGCTGGACCCGCCTGTCCGAAGATCTGGTCGAGGTCGTGTGGCAGGAAGGCGGGGGGCCGCCCGTGCCGACGAACCGCAAGCGTGGCTTCGGCACCGAACTGATCGAGAAGATCGTGGCGCACGAGCTCAAGCATCCGGTCGATCTGCGGTTCGAGTCCAAGGGCGTGCGATGCGTATTGCGGGTCCCGATCCGCCGCCCGACCGAGTTCCGCATGCGCGCACGCCGCAGCCAGCTGCGCGAAGGCCCGCCCCGCAGCTGAGGCGTGGGGCACGGGGGCTGGGCAAAAGGTGCAGCCACGCTGTGCAGCCGGTCCGTCGAACGGGAAGCACAACAAAAAAGGGCGCCGCAATCGCGACGCCCCTTCGATTTGCAGAAACGATTGGTGCCGTCAGGCGCTCGCGTTCTCGCGGTGCGTGTTGAAGAACAGCGCCTGGCTGATCGCGGCGCGGACGGTCGATTCCTGGAACGGCTTGGTGACCAGATAGGTCGGTTCGGGCCGGTCGCCGGTCAGCAGGCGTTCGGGATAGGCGGTGATGAAGATCACCGGCACGCTCCCGATGCTCAGGATATCGTCGACCGCGTCGAGGCCCGAGGATCCGTCGGCAAGCTGGATGTCGGCGAGGACGAGGCCCGGCGTCTTTTCAGCCACTACTTCCTGTGCCTGCGTCCGCGTTGCGGCGGTGCCGCAGATGTCGTGGCCAAGCCCGCGCACCAGATCTTCGAGCTGCATCGAAATCAGCGGTTCGTCTTCGATGATGAGCACGCTGGTGGCGGATTCGCGATCGATCTCTGCGATCGCGTCCTGCACCATCTTTTCGACTTCCTCGGCGGAGATTTCCATGATCTCGGCCGATTGCTCGATCGTGAAATCTTCGAGCGTGGTCAGCAGGAGGGCCTGCCGATTGAGCGGGGTGACGTTCTGGAGGCGGTCTGCTTCGACATCGCCCGGCAGATCGGCGCCATCTCCGTGGTTGGAAACTTCCAGATAGGCGCTCGACCAGACCTTGTTGAACGCGCGATAAAGCGGCACGCGCCCGCCTTCGAGCGATGCCTTGAGATCGTCGTCGGCCAGCGCGGCCTCGAGCGTGGCGCGCACGAAAGCGTCGCCGGTTTGCTGCGATCCGGTGAGCGCGCGCGCGTAGCGGCGCAGGTACGGAAGATTCGCAGCGACATTTTCACCAATGGACATAAGACTTGTTTCCCGTCTGAACCTCTCCCGCCAACGTCTCGCACGATGGCCGGTTCCAAGAGTTGGGAAAGATGGGTTCTCCCATGGAGAAGACCACCGTTTTCGCAGGGGCTGAAAAAAATTCAGGTCCGCAGGAACCGCATTTCGAACAGAGCATTTCCCCTATGTCACCGCCGAGACCCCCCTCCCGTCCAAGCGGCCGGTGATACGATCCCGAAGGCCTTCGTTCCGCAGCACGCGGATCGAAGGCCTTTTTTTTTGGCTGGTCGTGTTCGATGGACTTACGGGCCGGTGCGGGTGGTTTCTCGACTCCCGCTGCGATCAGCGTCGCAGGCGGGCGAACAGCGAAGGCTTGGCGCTGCCGCGCGCGAGCGAAACCAGCTCTTCGAAATCGTATGGCTTTGTCAGCACGGGGCCGAGATCCGCAATATCCTGAGGGATTTCATTCGGCGATCCGGTGGCGAAGATGACCTTGGGTGCCTCCGCACCCAGTGCGCGGAGCAGTTCGGCGATCGCCCAGCCATCGCCCCGATCCGCGAGATGCACGTCGAGAATGACGGTTTCGACCTTGCTGGCGCGCAGGATTTCCATCGCCTTTTCGGTGCTTGCAGCAAGCGAGACGTCGCGCGCGCCGGCGGCAAGCAATGCGTCCTCGACCGCCAGGGCGAGCACGGCATCGTCCTCTACCACCAGTATGGGGCCGAATTTGCGCGTGTTGTGTTCGGGTGCGCCGTCAGGCGGCATGGAAGATCGTCCTTGGCCAAAGGTCTGCCGCAAGGCAGGTTCAGGCAATCGAACGACGCAAGGTGCCTTGGCGTTCCGTTACAATTGCTTGCCGTAGATCAGATATTCGCGGTTGATGTTGCTGTCGATGGTGTCGGCGATCGCGACCATCCCCTGGTTGTCTTCGAGGATCCAGCCGATTTCGCCACGCCGCGATTCGAACATCCCTGCTGCAGCCGAGCGGATGTCGCTGATCATCATGAAGGCGAGCTGGCTTGCCAGGCGCGAATTGTGGAGCCGCTTGCGCACTCCCATCAGGGGCACACGCATCCCGGCGCCCCGCGGCTTCTTGAGCCAGCGCAGCGTCCGCAGCCAGCCGAACGGGAACAGCTTGCCGCCGGTCCGGGCGAACAGGTCGTTGACGTCGGGCAGGGTCAGCATGAAGGCGACCGGCCCTCCATCGAGCTCGGCGATCCGATTGAGTTCGGGGTGCACGAGCGGACGCAGTTTCTTGCCGGTGTGCGCGACCTCCGCCTCGGTCAGCGGGACGAAGCCCCAGTTGTCCGACCAGGCATCGTTGAGGATTTCGAGGATGATCTCGATTTCGCGCTGGTAGTGATCGAGTTCGACTTCCCGCACCCGGATACGCGGGTTGCGTTCGCCCGACTTGACGATCCGCTGCACAAGCGGCGGAAATTCGGTCGAAATATCCAGTTCGTAGGTGTTGAGCCGTTTGACAGGCTCGTACCCGCAGGCGGTGATGTAGTGGGCGTATTCGGCGGGGTGTTGCCCCATCATGATCATCGGTGCGTGATCCTGCCCGCGCACCAGCAACCCCGGCTCTTCCCAGATCGACATCGAGATCGGGCCGAGCACGCGGGTCATGCCCTTGGCCTTCAGCCATTCCTCTGCCTTGGCGAGCAGTGCCTTGGCGACCTCGGCATCGTCGGCGTCGAAATAACCGAACATGCCTGTGCCCGGGCCCATGCCCTGTTCCGGGGGGATGGTCAGCGCAAGGTGATCGATATGCGCGCTGATCCGGCCCACCGGCTTGCCGCCGCGCTGGGCGATGAACAGCTGGACGTCCGCGTGCTGGAAGAACGGGTTCTTGTCGGGATGGACAAGCTCGATTTGCTCCGAGCGCATCTGCGGCACGAAGTGCGGGACCTGCGCGGAAAAGCGGCGGCCAAGATCGACGAAGGCCGAACGATCTTGCGATTTCGCCGCGTCGAGCGACAGGACGGTTATGTCGGTCATGAATATCCTAGCAATCAGGCGACAGCCCGATTGTTTTCCTTGGCAAGAGCGCGACGACGCGGATGGCCGGTGGCGTTGCCGCCCGACAGGTCCTTGACCCACGGATAGGTTCTCGCGACCTCTTCGTCGTACCCCAGGTTGAAAACGGTCTTCGAACGACTGGGGCGGTCCTTCTTCTCGTAATAGGTGCCCAGGAGGTGATCCCACCAGTAGTTGGTGATCCCGAAATTGCCGTTTTCGTCGAAATAGTGATGTTCGTTGTGGCGCTGCTTCATATGCTGCACCCACTTCCACTTCGGCTTGAAGCTGAGGTGCTGGATGCAGTGCATGAACTCGTAATAGCAGGTGGTCAGCAGGCCTGCCGCGAACGCCGCCGCTGCGCCGCCGACACCGCCGATCATGAAGCCGACCGGCATGGTCGCGAGCGCGATCGTGGGCAGAGTGGTGTGGAGCGCACCGAACAGGACCGACAGGTCGTTAGGGTCCTGATGGTGGTCGTAATGGATCCGCTTCCACGTGGGCGAAAGCCACTTGTGCTTGTACATCCAGGTACCGTGCAGCACGTACTGGTGCAGCAGGTGCCAGACGAGCGGATAGACCGCCACGCCCGCTCCGAACGCGGCGATGCTGGCGACAGGACCGGCAGGCTGCCACGCGTAGACCAACGCCGCAAAAACGGTCAGCGCGAGGTAGGCCATGATCGTGTAATGCTGGAAATAGGCCACAATGAGTTCGCGCAGGGTCATGCGGTCGAGATAGTGGCGCCGTTTCCAGAACGGCAGATCGGAATCCGGTTTTGCGGTGTTCGTTTCCGACACAAGCAAATGTCCTGCGTTTCGTGTTCTGAGGAGTAAGTACGCTCACTGCCGGATGATGCAATGGAGGCAAACGACCCCGACACATCCCGCGACGCTGTTCGAACCTTACCGCGACCTTCCTGAATAGACCCTGCATTGGTCGTTTATTGCGCGAAAGTCAACTAATCTTGCTGGCCATCGCAACGCGCGATCCTGCCGGAAAGCCGTGCGCCGCGTCGTTTGCGAGCTCGCGTGCGAGCCTCTGGTGTTCGACCGGATCGACGTCGCGAAAGCCCATGCGTCGATAAAATGGTGCGTTCCAAGGCACTTGCTCGAACGTCGTGAGGGTGACTGCCGTAAACCCGCAATTGCGCGCGTCGATCTGGCAGGCGCGCAGCAGCGCGGTGCCGATGCCGCGGCCCTGCCAATCGGGGTGGACGCTGAATTCGTATACGTGAAGTTCGCGCCCGAACGGCTGGGTCACGAGAAACCCGACCAGCCTCTCGCCCGATGCCGCGACCAAACAATGGCCACGCGCGATATAGCGACGCAGGCGATCGACCGGCACGGTCTGCTGCCCGGCGACCCCCGCGAGCCCCTCGATCCGGTCGAACATCGCGCCCGCCGCGCGCTCGATCGCGGGCATGGCCGGGGCATCGTCCGGTCGCGCAAGGCGGATATTCCAGCCGGCTTCGTCCGGTCCGGTCACTCCTCGGTGCGGACCAGCACCGTCTCTCCGATCAGCAGGAACAGGAAAAACGGAGCCCACGCTGCGAGGAAAGGTGGATATCCCCCGAAATTGCCCATCGCGAGTGCCGCGTTGTCGAGCACGAAATAGGCGAAGCCCAGCGCCATCCCGATCATCGCCCTCACGAACAGCTGCCCGGACCGGGCGAGCCCGAAGCCCGCGACCGCCCCCAGCAGGGGCATCAGCACCGCCGACAGCGGGCCGGAGATCTTGTGCCAGTAGTTCGCCTGCAGCTCGTCCGTATCGCGCCCGGCGGCGCGGTAGGCCGCGATCGAATCGTCGAGTCGCCACAGCGGTTGTGCCGTCGGGTCGACCGACGCGAGCTCGATGTCCTGCGGGGTGATGCCCTTTGCGACGATCACCTCGGCGGGTTCGGACAAGCTGGCCGTGCCCACGGTAAACACGCGCGGGGTCTGCATCGACCAACCATCGCGGCCGCGCACCGCAAGCGGCGCGTCGATCTGCTGCGTGATCTCGCCATTGGGGCTGCGGCGGTAGAAGGTCACGTCGCGCAACGTGGGGGCGGGCCCGCCTGCGTTATAGCTGCGCGCGGTGAGGATGTCGGGGCCGTCGATCAGGTAGATCACCCCTGAGTCTTCCTCCGCCGCCGGCAGGGCCCCGAACTTCGACTTTTCCCACGCATTGAGCTCCGCCGCGGCGCGCGTCACCACGCGCTCGTTGAAGGCAAAGGTCCCCGCAGCCACAACCAGCGCGGTCAGGATCAGCGGGGCGAGCACCTGGTGCGCCGAAAGCCCGGCGGCCTTCATCGCGATAACCTCGCTGTTCTGGTTGAGCGTCACCAGCGTGATGATCGTGGCCAACAGCACCGAATAGGGCAGGAATCGCTGGATCAGCAGCGGTATGCGCAGCGATGCATAGAGCCACAGATCGGCCTCCGTATTGCCCGGTACGGCCAGAATCTCGCCGCTGGTCGACAGCAGGTCGAGCATCATCAGTACCAGCACCAGCATCACCAGCACGGCAATGATGCGCAGCGAGAACATCTTGGCGAGGTACAGCGTCAGCGTACGCGATGGAAAAAAGTCGAGAGTCATCTGCCGGGTCTTCAACCAGTCTGTTCGGCGCGGAAGGCATCGGAGCGCCGCCGCGGGCGAAGCAGGCGGCCGATCTTCTTCACGGCCTTGGAAAAGGCATTTTCGAGCGCGCCGATCGGCTGCCCGCCGGGGACATAGGCGATCTGCCAGAACCACCAGACGATCAGCGCCACGAAGACCGCGAAGGGCCCCCACAGGCCGAGCATGGGATCGATCCGGCCGAGCGCGGCGAAATCCTGCATGTACTGGTTCACCTTGTGATAGGCGACCACCAGCACCACCGCCACGAACACGCCCAACGCGCTTGTCGAGCGCTTTGGCGGGATCGCCAGCGCAACGGCGAGCAGCGGCATGAACAGCATCATCGCCAGTTCGACCATACGGTAGTTGAGGCTGGCCTTGCTGGCGTTGCGCTGCGTCTCGCTCGACGAGTCGCTCCACCCGATCCGCAGCAGCTCGGGGAGGATATATTCGGCCTCCCCTTCGCCCCGCTGGCGGAAATTCTCGATCGCGGGCAGGTCGATCGGCAGATCGTACAGGCTGAAGCTGAGCACGCGCGGGCTGTCGCCCTCTGGGTCCTGCACGATCGTGCCGTCGGAAAGGCGCAGGATGATCGTGTCGGGATTGTCGCTGGTCGAAAGGAAACGCCCCTCGCGCGCGCTGATCGAGAGGACCTGCCCGTCCTTGGTGTTGATCCGCGCGAAGATGCCCTGCAGCTTGCGGCCCGAGTCTTCACTCGCTTCGATCCGCAGGGCCATCCGGTCGGCCAGCGTGGTGAATTCGCCGACCTTGATCGACGCGCCGAGCGCGCCCGAGCGCAGATCGAACTGCAATTCCTCGTAATAGTACTTCGAAACCGGCTGGATGTAGAACACCAGCGCGGCGTTGATGGCCATCAGCACCAGGGTGATCGCGTAGGGTACGCGCAACAGCCGGCTGTAACTGAGCCCGACCGCGCGCATCACGTCGAGCTCGCTCGACAGCGCAAGCTGGCGGAAGGCGAACAGCGTGCCCAGCAGCAGGCCGAGCGGGATGGCGAGGCTGGCATAATCGGGCAGCAGCGTGCCGAGCATCTGGAACACCACGCCTACCGGCCCGCCCTCCGTCGTGACGAAGCGGAACAGGCGCAGCATCTGATCGAGGATCAGCAGCGACGCGGCGAGCACGAACACGCCCAGCAGCGGCACGATCGTGAGCCGGAAGAGATATCGATCGAGACGCGAGTTCAGGGGCAAGGGAAGTCCCGCGAGTGGTTGATGGGTCGCTTGCGTCTCGCCCTAGCGGCAAAGCGCGGCCCCGTCATCTGCGCGTTTTGCGTGCGCCCGGGGGCTATGCCTTTTCGAGCGTGCACTGGAGCGGGTGCTGGTTCTGCTTCGCGAAGTCCATCACCTGGTTCACCTTCGTTTCGGCGACTTCGTAGGGATAGACGCCGCACACCCCGACGCCGCGCTGGTGTACCTGGAGCATCACCTGCGTCGCCTCGTCGAGGTCCATGCGGAAGAACCGCTTGAGGACCATGACGACGAATTCCATCGGCGTATAATCGTCGTTGAGCATCAGCACCCGGTACTGGCTCGGCTTCTTCGGCTTGGCGCGGGTTTTGGTCGCGATGCCGATCTCGGGATTTTCGGGCGTGCCCTTGTCCGCGTCATCGTCGCCCATGCAGCGCTCCGCGGTTGAGGCCCGTCCGGGCACGACGAAGCGCATGTCGACCTGCCGGCCGTGGGGGAGGGTTGGTGCTGGTTCGCGCATAGCGGATCAATATCGTATCGTCTGGCCGATCCGCAAGGGATCGCGAGGGGCGGGGCACATCAAAACTTCGCATGGCCCGGGCCGAAATCGGCTCCGAACGAGAAAGGGGTCGGGCGTATCCTCACGCCCGACCCCTCGCATTGGATGCGGCCGGAATATCCAGCCAAGCCGTCCGCGCTTAGGCGGCGAGCTTGTTCATCTTGTCGACCGTTTCGCTCATGCGGCTGGTCAGCGGCGCGAAAGCTTCGTTGGCCAGCTTGATCCAGGCTTCGGTGTTCTTCGAACCGGTCGCGACGACATGGTCGAACGAACGGCGCATGATGTCGCCCTGGAGCTTCACGAGTTCGGTCGGCGACTTGGCGGCGGCCATCAGGCGGGCATCTTCGCTCATCTGGTCGGCAGCTTTGCGGGTTTCTTCCACGGCGTCGCGGGTCAGGTCCTGCATGCCGGTGAAAAGGATCTTGCCCGCTTCGGCCATCGCTTCGGCGTTGGCGCGCTGGAAGGTGACCATTTCGCCGGTCATCTCGGTGCCCTTTTCATACATGCCCGCGAGGCGGGTCTGCATTTCGTTCGCCATGTCGCTGGCAATGTTGGTGGTCTTGGTCTTGGTAGCCATGGTGGTGTCCTTAATCTTGGGGGTCGCGGCAGGCGCGGCGCCCGTTGTCTTCTTGGAGAGGGTCTTCTCGGGGGTAGTCTTCTTGACGGTGGCGACCTTCTTGGCCGGAGCCTTCTTCGTCACCGTCTTCTTGGCCGGCTTGGGCTTGGCGCTCGCCTTGGTGGCGGTGGCGCTGGCTGCCGGCTTCTTGGCCGCAGCGGCGGTCGGCGTCTTCGCGACCTTCGATGCGACGGACTTCTTGGGGGCAGGGGCTTCGACTGCGGGCTTCGCAGGCGTAGCAGCCTCGGTCTTCGGCGCCTCGACGGCAGGGCTCTCGACCGCCGCCTTGGGCTTGCTGTCGGACTTCGCGGCTGCGGCGTCGGCGTAAGCCTTCTGCGCCGCGGCGTCATCCTTGTCGGTAATGGGGTCTGCCATTGGAACCTCGGGGTTTTGTTGCAATGCACAAATATGCCTTGCTACGCCGAAGTTCAAGTCTTTTTTGTGCAGCGCACCATTTCCCGCTTTGTCGGCCAGAAATAGAGGCTTAGCGGGTTTTTACGTAGCGTCCCGGGGCCGGTTCGATCACCTTGTCGGTCTTGCCACTGCCGGGCTTGCGCTTGCCGCTGGCGGCGACCTCCTTGGCGTCCTGCGAGCGGATCCATTCGATCCAGTCGGGCCACCAGCTGCCCGGATGTTCGGTCGCTCCTTCGCGAAATTCCGCCAGCGAGCCGACATCCTCGTTCTCGTTGATCCAGTACTGGTACTTGTTCGCCGCCGGCGGATTGACCACCCCCGCGATGTGGCCGGAACCCGCCAGCACGAAACGCATCGGCCCGCTGAACTGCTCGGTAATCTTCCACACGCTGCTCACGGGCGCGATGTGATCGTCCTTGCCCGCCTGGATATAGGTCGGGATATCGACCTTGCCCAGGTCGATGGGAACGCCCAGCGCCTCCAGCTTGCCCGGTTTGACCAGCAGGTTGTCGCGATAGAGCTGCTGCAGGTATTGCTGGTGCCACTTGGCAGGAAGGTTGGTCACGTCGCCGTTCCAGTGGAGCAGGTCGAACGCGGTATAATCCTCCCCCAGCAGGTAATTGCGCACGACGTAATTCCAGATCAGGTCGTTGCCGCGCAGCAGGTTGAAGGTCGCGGCCATGTAGCGTCCATCGATGAAGCCGTCGCGCTCGAGGCTCTTGATCGCCGCGATCTGCTGGTCGTCGATGAAGTGCAGCAGTTCGCCCGCTTCGCTGAAATCGACCTGTGCGGTGAAGAACGTCGCGCTCTTGACCTTGTCGAGCTCGCCCTTCTCGGCGAGCACGGCCAGCGTGGCGGCCAGCGTGGTGCCCGCGACGCAATAGCCGATCGTGTGGACCGCGCTTTGCCGCAGGCGCTTGCGCACGTGATCGATCGCCTCGATCTGGGCGGCGATGTAATCGTCCCAGACCACGTCTTTCATCGACGCGTCGGCGGATTTCCAGCTGACCATGAACACGGTCAGGCCCTGATCGACCGCCCATTTCACGAAACTCTTCTTCTCGTTGAGGTCGAGGATGTAGAACCGGTTGATCCACGGCGGGAAAATGATGAGCGGCACGCCCAGCACCTTCTCCGTGCTCGGTTCGTACTGGATCAGCTGGAACAGCGGCGTTTCGTGGACGACCTTGCCCGGTGTCGTCGCGAGATTCTCGCTCAGCACGAAGGCTTCGGGGTCGGTATGGGTAAGCTGGCCTTTCTGGATGTCGCGCAGAAGGTTCTGCATCCCATTGACCAGGCTTTCGCCGCGCGATTCCATGATCCGGTCGAGCACGATCGGATTGGTCGCGGCGAAATTGGCTGGGCTTAGCGCTTCCGCCATCGCCTGCGTGGCGAACTTCAGCTGTTCGCGCTTGGCCGGATCGACCTGATCCATCTTCTCGACCATCGCCAGCACGCGCTCGGTCAGCATCAGGTAGGTCTGGTGCAGCAGCGCGAAGACGGGCTGTTCGCGCCAGCGCGGGTCGGCGAAGCGGCGGTCTTCACGCGGCAGTTCAAGCTTGCCGCCATCGTCGCCGTCGGCGTCGCCCTGCGGCAGCATTAGCGCCTGCCACAATTGCGCGCTTTCCGCCCACCAGCGTTGCTGTTCGGCAGGGTCGGCAAACGGCAGCTGCTCGGTCCAGGTTTCGAACATCGCGAACCACTTGGCAGGATCGCCCGCCATCATCTCGCCCGTCGCTTCGATCGCGTGGCTCTGACAGAATTCGAGCCACATGGTCTGCAGGCGCGTGGCGTTTTCCGCCCACTTCTGCATGTCCGACAACGCGGTCGGGGCATCGGCGTCACCATCCTTTGCCAGCTGGGGCAAGGGTGCGAACATCATCTCCGCCCAGCGCGCCTGCGCTTCGAGCATCGCGGCAAACGGATTTCCCCCCGCCTCGTCGGACGATGTTTTCGCCATGGCCTTGCATCCTCTCGGTCAATTCGCCCAGCCGGTCGCTTGCCGGGAAATTTCTGGGCGTCCCCTCGCATACTTCAATTGCACAGATGCGCATGGCGTTCCAGAATGGAGGTGCCGGATATGCGGCGATGACGATGCGTGCGGGAGTTTGGATTGAGCGACGAGCAGTTTTACCGGATGCGGCGCCTGCCGCCCTACGTGATCGCCGAGGTCAACGCGATGCGCCATGCGGCGCGCGCGGCGGGCCGCGACATCATCGATCTGGGCATGGGCAATCCGGACCGTCCGCCTCCGCAGCACGTGATCGACAAGCTGTGCGAAGTCGCGGGCAAGCCTAGCGCGCATGGATACAGCCAGTCGCGCGGCATTCCGGGTCTGCGCAAGGCGCAGGCGAATTACTACGGCCGTCGCTTCGGGGTGGATCTCGATCCCGAGCGCGAGGTGGTGGTGACCATGGGATCGAAGGAAGGCCTGTCCTCGATGGCGACCGCGATCGTCGCACCGGGCGACGTCGTGCTCGCGCCGAGCCCGTCCTACCCGATCCACACCTATGGCTTCATCATCGCGGGCGCGACGATCCGCTCAGTCCCGACGACGCCGAACGAGGAGTATTGGGACGCGCTCGATCAGGCGATGGCCTACACCTCGCCGCGGCCGAGTGTGCTGGTGGTCAACTACCCGTCCAACCCGACCGCCGAGACGGTCGACCTCGCATTCTACGAGCGGCTGGTTGCCTGGGCGCGCGAGAACAAGGTGTGGGTCCTGTCCGACCTTGCCTATTCGGAGCTGTATTACGACGGCAAGCCGACCCGATCGATCCTCGAAGTGCCTGGGGCCAAGGACATCGCGGTCGAATTCACCTCGATGTCGAAGACCTATTCGATGGCCGGCTGGCGGATGGGCTTCGCGGTCGGCAACCCGACGCTGATTGCGGCGCTGACGCGGGTGAAATCCTATCTCGACTACGGCGCGTTCACGCCGATCCAGGCGGCGGCCTGCGCCGCGCTCAACGGCCCGCAGGACATCGTCGAGGAAAACCGCCTGCGCTACCAGCGGCGGCGCGACGTGATGGTCGAGAGCTTTACCCGCGCCGGGTGGGAAATTCCCGCTCCGCCTGCGAGCATGTTCGCGTGGGCGCCGCTGCCGCCGGGCTTCGAGCATATGGGCAGCCTCGACTTTTCCAAGCAGCTGCTGGAGCAGGCGGGCGTCGCGGTTGCGGCAGGGATCGGCTACGGCGAGGAGGGCGAGGGTTACGTCCGCATCGCGATGGTCGAGAACGAGCAACGCATCCGGCAGGCCGCACGCAACATCAAGCGCTTCCTCCAGCGATCGAACACATAGGAAGATCGTTCGGGCATCACTCCTGCCAAGCATCCATTCCGGATTGGTCTTCTTTTCCAATGGCGTAGACTTCATGCCAATATCTGCCGCCTGACTTAGGGAGCGGGCGGCGGGGGCGCGTGCACGCAGCACAGCAACTTATTGCGAGGTGGATGGAGGCGGGCCCGTTGCGGCTCGACCTGTTCCATCGCGACGCGCAGTTCGAAGGGCGCTGGCTGGCGCTGCACCCGCGCGAGTTCGAACTGCTGTGGCGTCTGGCGGAGACGCCGGAGGCGACGGTCAGCCAGAGCGCGCTGCTGCGCGACGTGTGGCGGTGCCCTTTCGAGCCGGGCACCAACCGCGTCGCGGTGCATGTCGCCCGGCTGCGCAGGAAGCTCGCGCCGCTCGGCCTCGCGGCGATGATCGCTACCGATGGCGCGGGATACAGGCTGGACAGCGCCGCGCCCTTGCGCAACGAACGGCCCACACTGATTGCAACGAAGTCCATGTGGGAGAGCGCAGAGATGGCATCGCAGGTCGAAGAGCAGCGGGTCGCGGTCGATATCGGCGAGGATGGCGTGGCGCATGTCCGCCTCAACCGGCCCGACAAGATGAACGCGCTCGACCCTCAGATGTTTGCGGCGATCATCGCGGCGGGCGAATCGCTGATGGAGCGCAAGCATGTGCGCGTGGTGGTGCTGTCGGGCGAAGGGCGCAGCTTTTGCGCCGGGCTCGACACCTCCAGCTTTGCGCGCACGCCCGACCCGGACGAACCCAAGCTGACCGACCGCACGCATGGGGATTCCAATAAATTCCAGCAGGTCGCGACCGTGTGGCGCAAGCTGCCGATGCCTGTGATCGCGGCGGTGCACGGGGTGTGCTTCGGCGGCGGAATGCAGATCGCCAGCGGGGCCGATATCCGCGTGGTCGCGCCCGATGCGCGGATGGCGATCATGGAGATGAAGTGGGGACTGGTGCCCGACATGGGCGGCTATCAGCTATGGCGCGGCTTGGTGCGCGACGATGTGCTGCGCGAGTTGGTCTATACCAACCGCGAGTTCTCCGGCGAGGAAGCGCAGGTGCTGGGCCTCGCGACGCATGTGTCGGACGATCCGCTGGCCAAGGCGAAGGAGATCGCCGCGACCATCGCCCAGCGTAACCCGGACGCGGTGCGCGCCGCCAAGCGCCTCCACAACCGGATGCACGACGAGACGGGCGAGGACATCCTGATGGCCGAAAGCGAGGAGCAGGCCGCGATCATCCGCCAGCCCAACCAGATCGAAGCGGTGATGGCCGGCATGGCCAAACGCGCGCCCAATTTCACGGATGCTGCTTGAACGTCTGTGCTTGAGGCTGCGTACTCCTCCCCCTTGAGGGGGAGGTCGGGTGGGGGTGTACTTCGGCCGATGGCTGGGAACCCCCACCCCCAACCCCTCCCCTTGGGGAGGGGAGTGAATTGCGGGGTGGGTTACGCGGGTGACACGTGTCGCCCAAGTGTCACCCTGAGAATTCGTCTGTATCTCAGTGGTTTGGTGCGAGTTGGGTGACGCATTGGGGATTTTTGCGCCGCGCGCCCCTGTGGGGTGGCGTGCGTGAACGGGAAAGACGACGATAGGAAAGAGCCGTCGCCACGCTAGCCTGTGCGCTTGAAGTAGGAAAATGCCGCCGCTGGGATGCGAAACAGGCTCCTCCCCCTTAAGGGGGAGGTTGGGTGGGGGTGTACTCGGGCCGATGGCTGGGAACCCCCACCCCCCGGCCCCTCCCCAGGGGGAGGGGAGCTTAGGGCGCTCGCAGACGCGAGCTAAGTCAGATCTATCTTGCTCAGTACGAGCGGGCCCGTTGACGCGGCAACTCAGCCGAACACCGCCGCCGCCTGCTGGCCGATCATCACCAGACGCCCATCGGCGTCCCATAGCCGCAGCCGTTCGCTCGAATAGCCATGGTCGGCGTGGTCGCTGGCGGTTTCCGCGAGCCACCAGCCGTCGCGCGTCTGTGCCATCGGATCGAGCAGGTTGATCGCCCAGTTCATCGAGCTGACCGGGCCGGGCCGCTGCATCGCGCGCATTGCGCCCGGCGGCATGGTGTCGCCGATCAGGATCAGGCGGCTGGTCGGGTCGAGGTCGTCGCCGCCCTTCAGCCGCAGCCAGCGGCGGACCACCGGCCCGCCATCGCCGCCCGAAGGTGCGGCGCGGCGCAGTTCGTAATTGTTCTGGATGAAGGCCGGGCCCTTGCCCTCCATCAGCGGCTCGGCCTCGTCGACGGGGATGGGCGCGGGTTCGACCGGCGCGGCGGGATGGACCGCGTTGGCTTCCCGCCCGGCACCGAACAGCCAGAAGGATGTGAGCGCGGGGCTGCCATCGACCAGCAGGTCGACCTGCACCTGCGTGACGTTGCGGCCCTGCCGGATCAGCTTCGCTTGCGGGATAACCTCGGCACCCACCGGCGCGACGAAGGCGACCTGCGCGGATCGCAGCGGCGGCAGATCGGGAAAGGCGCGGATCGCGGCGGTGTAGGCGACCAGCGCGCTGGCCCCGCCATACAGCGTGCGCCCCTGCATCCATTCGTCTGCGGGGAGGGTCACGGTCTCGCCGCGACCGGCGATGGGTTCGAGCATGGCGGAAATCGACATGCGCGGTTTCTTAGACGATGGCCGGGCGAAGAAAAGCCCGTTGCAAGCGGCAACTCAAACTTCGGCCAAACTTCAACCAGACTTCGGCGCGAAAGGCGATTGAACTGCGTGGCCCAAGCCGCTAGACGCCCCGCTCGCGCCAAGCCCGTGAACACCGGGGCCCGATGGCGGAGTGGTTACGCAGAGGACTGCAAATCCTTGCACGCCGGTTCGATTCCGGCTCGGGCCTCCACCTTTTCGCGAAGACTGTCCGGCGCCGGAATTACCCCGCAAGCGCCCCTGCCGCGGCCGCACGCGCTTCGACCTCGGCCCAGTCGCGCTCTCCCTTGCCGACCAGCCAGCTGCCGCCCACGCACAGCACCTGCTCGATGGCGAGCCAGTGGGCAGCGGTGTCCTGCTTGACGCCGCCGGTGGGGCAGAACTTCACATCGCCGAACGGCCCGGCCAGCGCCTTGAGTGCAGGGATGCCGCCATTCGCCTCGGCGGGGAAGAACTTGAAGTGGGTCAGCCCCAGATCGAGCCCGCGCATGATGTCGCCCGCATTGGCAATGCCCGGCAGGAAGGGGATGTCCGCGCGCACCGCCGCGCGGCCCAGCGTATCGGTCAGGCCCGGCGAGACGATGAATTGCGATCCGGCGTCGATCGCGGCCTGCAACTGGTCCTGATTGGTGACCGTGCCTGCGCCGACGATGGCTCCTTCGACCTCGCGCATCGCCCGGATCGCGTCGAGCGCGGCGGGGGTGCGCAGCGTGACTTCGAGCACGCGCAGGCCACCTGTGACCAGCGCCTGTGCCATCGGCACCGCGTCGGCGGCATCCTCGATCACCAGCACGGGGATGACCGGGGCGGTGCGCATCAGCTGTTCGATGGGTTTCAAGAAAGATGCTCCTTGGCAAAGGCCGCTGCCGCGCCGAATAGGCCGGGCTGGGGATGGGTGATGATCTTGACCGGGATGCTCGACATGAGTTTCTCGAAGCGGCCCTTCGCCCGGAACCGCTCGGCAAAGCCCGACTGGGCGAGCGTGTCGCGGATACGGTAGCCGAGCCCGCCCGCGATCACGACGCCGCCGAACCCGCCCTGCGCCAGCGCGATGTCGCCCGCGACGCTGCCTAGCGCGAGGCAGAAACGGTCGACCGCCGCCGCCGCCAGACTGTCGCTGCCGTCCATTCCGTTCTGCCAGATGGTGCGGTCGTCTTCCTCCATCGTCGCGCGGTTTTCCATCCGGGCGAGGGTGGCGTAGATATCGACGATTGCGGGGCCGGAGACGATCCGCTCCACCGAGACACGGTTGTGCCGCCTGCGCAGCCGGGCGAGGATCGCATCCTCGATCATGTCGTGCGGGGCGAAGTCGATGTGCCCGCCCTCGGTCGCCTGCACGCGGTAGTTGCCTGCGCCGTCGCGCCAGACATGCGCCACGCCAAGGCCCGTGCCGGGGCCCATGATGCTGATCGTACCCTCGGCAGCGAGCGGCTCGTCCGGGCCGGTCAGGTGGAGGAAATCGCTGTTCGGCGCGCGCGCGACCGCATGGCCGACCGCGCCGAAATCGTTGACGATCGTGTAGGCGTCGACCTTCAGCTTTTCCTTCACCAACGCGGCGCGGATGATCCACGGGTTGTTGGTGAAGCGGATGACGTCGCCGCCTACCGGCCCGGCGACCGCGATGGAGACCGCCTTGGGCAGATCGCCGCCCTGGATGCGGCCGAAATCCTCCCACGCGGTCTGGAAGCTGGCGTGATCTTCGGTCTTCAGCGTGACCGGTTCGTCGAGCGCGATCGCGCCGTCGTCCCCGATCGTCGCGATGACGAAGCGCGCGTGGGTGCCGCCGATATCGACCGCGACCAGCCGGTCGGTGCTGCCGCTCACAGCCCGGCCTCGGCCAGCATGGCGCTGCCGCCCTTTTCCGCCGGGTCGCTGTGGTGGCGCAGCATTGCGAAGAGTTCGCGCCCGACGCCCATTTCCTGCGGCGGCGGCGTTGCCTGTTCGCGCGCATCCCACTCGGCCGCGTCGACCAGCGCTTCGAGCGTGCCGTCGTCGGCGCTGACGCGGACGATATCGCCGTCGCGCACCTTGCCCAGCGGGCCGCCGTGGAAGGCTTCGGGCGATACGTGGATCGCGGAAGGCACCTTGCCGCTAGCACCCGACATGCGCCCATCGGTGACCAGTGCGACCTTGTAGCCGCGGTCCTGAATGACGCCCAATGGCGAGGTCAGCTTGTGCAGTTCGGGCATCCCGTTCGCCGCAGGCCCCTGAAAGCGCAGCACGACGACCACGTCGCGGTCCAGCTCGCCCGCCTTGAACGCCTCGGCGACCTGATGCTGGGTGGTGAACACGCGTGCGGGCGCTTCGATCGTGTGGCGCTCGGGGTCGACCGCGCTCACCTTCATGGTGGCGCGGCCCAGATTGCCTTGTAGCAGCGCGAGCCCGCCATCCTTGCGGAAAGGATCGGTGGCGGGCTTGAGCAGCGTGTCGTCGCGGCTTTGCGCGGCAGCCGGTTTCCAGACCAGCTCTTCGCCCTCCATCACCGGCTCCTGCGCGCCTTCGGCCAGCGATTTGCCGTAGACGGTCAGGATATCCCCGTGCGCGAGGCCTGCACCCAGCAGTTCGCGGATGACGAAGGGCATGCCGCCCGCCGCGTGGAAGTAGTTTATGTCGCCCGCGCCGTTGGGATAGACGCTGGCGATCAGTGGGACGACGTCGCTGAGTTCATCCATATCGTCCCAGTCGAGCACGATCCCCGCCGCGCGCGCGATGGCGGGCAGGTGGATCACGTGGTTGGTCGATCCGCCCGTCGCGAGCAGGCCGACGACCGCATTCACGATCGCCTTTTCGTCGATGCAATGGCCGAGCGGGCGGTAGTCCGAACCATCCCACCCGATCTCGGTCATCCGATGGACGGCGGCGCGGGTCAGCTCCTGCCGCAGCTTGTTGCCCGGATTGACGAAGCTGGAGCCGGGCATGTGCAGCCCCATCATCTCCATCATCATCTGGTTGGAATTGGCGGTGCCGTAGAAGGTGCAGGTGCCCGCGCCGTGATAGCTGGCGGATTCGGCATCCATCAGCTCCTTCTCGCCCACCTTGCCCTCTGCATAGAGCTGGCGGACGCGGATCTTCTCCTTGTTGGCGAGGCCGGATGGCATGGGCCCTGCGGGCACCAGAATCGTGGGCAGGTGGCCGAAACGCAGCGTGCCGATCAGCAGGCCGGGCACGATCTTGTCGCAGATCCCCAGCAGCAGCGCGCCTTCGAACATCCCGTGACTGAGGCCTACCGCCGTGCCCATCGCGATCACGTCGCGGCTGAACAGCGACAGCTCCATCGAATCCTGCCCCTGCGTCACGCCGTCGCACATCGCAGGAACGCCGCCCGCAACCTGCGCGGTCGCGCCGCGTTCGCGCGCGAAGATCTTTATCTGCTCAGGGTAGCGGCCATAGGGCTGATGCGCGCTGAGCATGTCGTTATAGGCGGTGACGATCCCGATATTCATCGCCTTGCCGCTGCGGATCGTCGCCTTGTCCTCCCCACTGGCGGCAAAGCCATGCGCGAGGTTGCCGCAGGACAGCGTGGGTCGGTGCACCCCTGCCTCGCGCTGACGGTCGATCAGGTCGAGGTAACGCCGGCGGCTATCCTTCGAACGCTCGATGATCCGGTCGGTAACTTTGGCGAGCGTGGGGTGCAGGCTCATGCTGGGCTCCAGTAGATCGTGACGGGGCAGCGCGAGGTGCGCAGCAGGCGCGCGACGGGCAGGTCGCTATCGCCGCGCATCGCATCCTCGATCACCGCCTTCTTGTCCGCGCCTCGGATGACGATGATCGTCTCTTTGGGCGCAGTGGTGAGCGCTTCGAAATTCATGCTGAGGCGCGGGAAGGGCGCTTCGGGCGGCAGCGGGATCGGTTCGGTCCGGATCACTTTGGCGCCCGGCTGGTCCTCGCAGGACATCTCGGGGAACAGCGAGGCGATGTGACCGTCGCCGCCCATGCCGACCCACAGCAGGTCGAGCGCGGGCACCTCCGCCCCCTCTTCCAGCGTAGCGATGTTGGCCGCGCTGTCGGCGAAGGCGGCTTCCAGCTTGACCTGGTTGCTCGCGGGATGATCCTTGTCGACGATCCGGTCGTCGCCCAGCATCAGCGTTGCGCCCGCCCAGTCGAGCCCGCGCGCGGCAAGTTCGTCGAAGATCGCAATCGGGGTCGAACCACCGGGCACGGCGATTACCGGCGTGTCGGTTCCCTCGACCACGCGCGCGACATGATCCGCCACGGCGGCAGTCGAGCCATCCTCGGCCCAGCGGATTTCCGCGCGATCACTCATGCCAGGTCACCCCGTCGCGTTCGGTCAGCGCGACTGCGGAGCTCGGCCCCCAGCTGCCCGAGCCGTAGGACTTGGGCAGCATGTCGTTCTCGCTCCAAACCTTGCGGATCGCGTCGACCCATTTCCACTGCGCCTCCACCTCGTCGCGGCGGACGAACAGCGTCGGGTCGCCGTCGATCAGGTCGAGCAGCAGGCGTTCGTAGGCGATCCGGCGGCGCGCCTTGGAGAACGCCTGCGTGAGCGAGAGATCGAGCGGGACTTCGCGCAAGCTCACCCCGTCGCGGTCCATCCCCGGCTCCTTCGCCATCACCATCAGCCGCACGTATTCCTCAGGCTGGAGGCGGATCACGAGGCGGTTGGCGAGCAGCTTGCCGCCGCGCTGGGCGAAGATGTTGTGTGGCACGGGTTTGAACTGGATCACGATCTCGCTGCGGCGTTCGGTCATCCGCTTGCCGGTGCGAAGGTAGAAGGGCACGCCCTGCCAGCGCCAGTTGTCGACATGCGCCTTCAGCGCGACGAAGGTCTCGGTCTCGGAGGGTTCGCCCAGATCGTCGGCATAGGCTTTCACCGCCTCGCCCTTCACCGCGCCGCTGGCGTATTGGCCACGCACCATCTCGTCCGCTTCGACGGCACGCAGGCAGCGCAGCACCTTCACCTTTTCGTCGCGCACGCTGGTCGAATCGAAATCGGCGGGCGGCTCCATCGCGATCAGCGCGAGCAGCTGGAGCATATGGTTCTGCACCATGTCGCGCAGCGCGCCGGTTTCGTCGTAGAAGCCGTGGCGGCCTTCGAGCCCCACGGTCTCGCTGATGGTGATCTGCACATGGTCGATACCTTGCGCGTTCCACAGCGGCTCGAACATCGCGTTGGCGAAGCGCAGCGCCATCAGGTTCTGGACCGTTTCCTTGCCCAGATAGTGGTCGATGCGGAAAATCCGGTCTTCGTCGAACGCGCTGGCGACCGCATCGTTGATGACGCGCGAGCTGGCGAGATCGTTGCCGAGCGGCTTTTCGAGGCCGATCCGCACGTTTTCGCCCGCCAGCCCAGCCGATTGCAGCCCGCGGATCGTGGGCTCGAACAGGAAGGGCGCGGTCGAGAGGAAGATCGACAGCCCGCCCGAAATGTCGCCGAGCTTTTCGGCCAGATGGTCGAAGCCCTCGATCGTCGACGCGTCGAGCGGCTGGTATTGCAGGTGGCCGAGGAACGATCCGATCTTGGCCTCGTCCTTGCGGTCTTCGGGAAGATATTCTTCCAGCGCCTCGCGCGCGATTTCGCGATATTCGCCATCGCTCAGCTCGCTGCGCGCGGTGCCGAAGATACGCAGGTCTTCCGCGATCAGTCCGTCTTCGTGCAGCGCGTAGAGGGAAGGCAGCAGCATGCGCTTGGCAAGATCGCCGGTCGCGCCGAACAGCAGCAGGGTGGAAGAGGAAGACGCCATCTAGTCGTTTGCTCCTTCGAACGCTCGGGCCGCGAGCTGCAGTGCGCCGCTGATCCCGGACTCCTGTCCCAGCTTCGGCGCGACGATCTGCTGCCTTGAACGGCCGGGCAGATATTCGGCTCCGAGAGCGAAGGTCCTTTCCCGTACCGCATCGAGCAGGCCGGGCGTCTGCATCACCCCGCCGCCGAGCACGATCGTTTCGACCGCGACGGTCGCGAAGGCCGTATGGCAAAGCTGGGCGAGATAGCCAGCGACATATGTATGCGCAGGGTGCCCCGGCGGCAGGTCGGACAGCATGGCCCCCCAGCGGGCGAGGATCGCGGGTCCGCTGGCGAGCCCTTCCATGCAGTCGCCGTGGAACGGGCAGTGGCCGGGAAAGTCGAAGTCCTCGCGGTCGCGCCGGGGGAAGATATGCCCCATCTCGGGGTGGCCTGCGCCGTGGACCGTGCGCCCGCCGGTCACCAGCCCGACGCCGATCCCGGTGCCCACGGTAATGTAGGCGAGCGAAGTCCCGCCCGCGCCATAGGTCGCCTCGGCCAGCGCCGCGCCGTTGACGTCGGTATCGAAGCCGACCGGGCAGGCGAGCGCTTTGGCGAGCGGCCCGGCGATATCGGTCTGCGCCCAGCCGGGCTTGGGCGTGTCGGTGATGTAGCCCCAGTTCGGCGATGCGCGGTCCAGCTCGACCGGACCGAAGCTGGCGATCCCGAGCGCGACGACCGGGCCGTGCTCTGCGAACCAGTGCGTGACCTCGGCCAGCGTCCGATCCGGTGTGGTGGTGGGAATGACCGTGCGCGAGACGATTTCGCGCGGCGAGGGGCCCACGGCGAGCACGAACTTGGTGCCGCCTGCCTCGATCCCTCCCAGCAGCGGTGCTGCGTCCCTGCTTGCCATCCGGCGTTCTCTCCCCTTGCGGCGGGCTATGCCACGAGAGGCGATAGCGCTGGCAAGCCGCATTCGTATCCATCGGGGAGCCGGTCGTCCAATGCGCTCGATGCGGGGCAGGGCATCAGGCGCCAAGCGGGTCGTTGGACGCGAAGTTGGCTCGGCACGCCTCAATCATTCCGCGCGTGCCTTCGATGTCGGCGACACCGACACCGGGCGGGACCGGCTGCATTTTCTCCGTCGGAGGGAAGGTGCCGTAGCCTGCGAACAGGCAGTGCCAGCTGGCATTGGCGTAGTACCGCTTGCCCGCATAGGCCGCGTCGTTCGCGCGCGACATATCTTCGTGCCGGAACCACGCGGACATCATCGCCTTGAGCCCGTCGGACAGCGCATCGTTCCTTGCGTTGGCGCGCCAGTAGTCGGTGTCGGTCCGCTGGTTGAGGCGGTAATGCGCGACGATGTAGTCGCGAATGCCTTCGTACCGCGTGGCGATCGAGGCGTTGAAGGCGTCGCGGTGTTGCGGCGTGAATCCGCCCGCTTCGTACGCTTGCGCAAATTCGAGCGCGGTCGCGATCACAATATGCAGCGCGGTCGCTTCCAGTGGTTCGATGAACCCTTGCGCGAGGCCGGCGGCAAGGCAGTTGCCGCGCCAGGTCTCTTCCACCCGGCCGACCTTCATCGTCAGGAAGCGTGCCTCTGCTTCAGGCTGCCCCAGCGCCTCGCGGAGCTCCGCCTCGGCCACGGCGTCGGTGATGTGGGCGGAGGAATAGACATAGCCATTGCCGACCCGCGTGGTCAGCGGGATGCGCCAGCGCCAGCCTGCGCGCATTGCGATGGCGTCGGTCTGCGGTTTGGGCGCGTCCCCGTGCGGTGTCGGCATCACCACCGCGCGATCGTTGAACAGATTGCTCGCGAAGGGCACGAATTTCACGCCGAGAGCCTGCTGCGCAATCAGGCTGCGAAAGCCCGAGCAGTCGACGAACAGGTCGCCCTCGACCCGCTCACCGTCTTCGCAGACGAGCGCGGTGACATCTCCGTTATCCGCCACCTCCACCTCGGCCACCTTCCGGTCGAGGTGGGTCACACCGCGCTGTGTGGCCCATGCCCGCAGGAAGCCGCCGAGCTTGTGCGCGTCGAAATGGTAGCCGTAGCTCGGCGCGAAGGGGAAGCTTTCCGCCGGGTGCGGGCCGCGCGCATGTTGGGTGAGGTCGGTGGCCAAGAACCAGTCGTCGGGATGCGCGGGCACGTCGAACCCGCGCCGTGCCAGCATGCAGTTATGGACGAAGCCGGGCTCGGAATGCAGGTCGACGGGGCCGGGGAAGGGGTGGAAATAGCTTTCGTAGCCCGCCCGCTCGCTCCACCCGGTGAAGCGGATGCCCAGCTTGTACGTCGCGTCGCACGCGGCCATCCACTCGGCTTCGGCGATCCCGAGATGATCGAAGAAGCCCTTCAGTTGCGGGGTCGACCCTTCGCCGACCCCGATAATGCCGATGGCTGAGCTTTCGACCACCGTCACGCTGCCGCCGCGCGCGGCCCACTCGCGTTGGAGCAGGCAGGCGGTGATCCAGCCCGCGCTGCCCCCGCCGAGCACGACCACGCGTGGAGGCCCACATGGCTGGGCGGTGCCGGTCACTTCTTCGGCTGCAACCGGATGGCCGCGCCGCCGCCGGGTGCGAGCCACAGCTCCAGCGTATCGCCCTTGCGGATCGTGCGCGTGTCGTAGGCGATGTTGTGGCGCGCCTCGGTTTCGTAGGTTGCGCCTTCGCCGTCCTTCCAGATCGTTGCGGTGTAGGCCTGCCCGTCGTCGAGGAAGTCGAAGTCGAGCGTGAGTGTCCGCTCGGTCGCGTCGTTGATCCCGCCGACATACCAGTCGTCGCTATTGCGATCCTTGCGCGCGAAGATCGCGTAATCGCCGACCTCGCCCGCGATCAGGTGGCTTTCGGCCCAGTCGGCGGGGACCGCCTTGATGAACTCCAGCTCCTTCGGATGCGCTTCGAGGCTTTCGACGAAATCGGCCGCCATCTGGATCGGCGAATAGATCGCGAGATAGAGCCCCAGCTGCTTGGCGAGCGTGCTGGCGATCGGCTGGTTGTCCGCACCGACCAAGCCCAGAACGCCCGGCGTGTAGTCCATCGGGCCCGACAGCATCCGGGTGTAGACCAGCGTGGGCTCGTGATCGGGGCCGTTGGCGAATGTGCCCCAGGCATTGTATTCCTGCCCGCGCGCACCTTCGCGTGCGACCCAGTTGGGGTAGGTGCGGCGCAGGCCGGTATCCTTCACCGGCTCGTGCGGATTGACCGCGATCTTCCGCTTGGCGGCCTCTTCGACCACCTTCATGTGGTGCTGCACCTGCCGCTGGCCGTCGTGCCATTCATACACTTCGTCACCGCACGGATCGGCGATGTCGGCATTGCACGAGATGATCCCGCCCGCATCGGCGACGTAGCCGGTCTTGACTACATCCACCCCGTGCGCGGCGTACATGTCGAGCGCGTCGCCCAGCTGGCGTTCGTAGACCTCGATATTGCCGCCGGTTTCGTGGTGGCCGATCAGGTGCACGCCCTTCTTCTTGGCGTAGGCGGTCACTTCCTCGAAGTCGAAATCGGGGTAGCTTTCGGTGAAGCTGTAATCGCGCCCGTTGCCGAACCAGTTGCCGTCCCACCCGACGTTCCAGCCTTCGATCAGCACGCCGCGAAAGCCGTTCTTCGCGGCGAAGTCGATATACTGCTTCGCACGTTCGGTGGTCGCGCCGTGGTTGGGGCCCTGCGCCCAGGTCCAGTCGCCGCGGATCATGCCCCACCAGATGCCGACATATTTGGCGGGCTCGAACCAGCTGACATCGCCCAGCTTGTTGGGTTCGTTGAGATTGAGTTCCAGATCGTTCTCGACCAGCCCGGCGGCATCGTCCGCAATACGGATCGTGCGCCACGGCGTGGTGAAGGCGCCTTCGCGGACGACCTTCGCGCCCCGGCTCGACGGAGCGAGCTGCGCGCGGAAGCGGTGATCCTCCATCCGCCGCAGCCACATGCCCGAATAATCGACCAGCGCCGCTTCGTGGAACGCGAGGTGCGTGCCGTCGGCGAGCCGCACGGTCATCGGGGTGTGCGCGGTCGAGACTTCCTCGATCGGGGTCTTCTTGTAGAGGTATTCGTAGCGGTTCCAGTCGCCACCCTGAATCCACCACGCGGTCGCATCCTGATCGGGCGCGATCACGAATTCGGTCAGCTCTTCGGCAATTCCCGTGACGGGCTGGTCGGGGTTCTCGGGGAATTCGTAGCGGAAGCCCACGCCATCGTCGAACACGCGCATCCGCACGGTCAGCGCGCGTTTCGAGGTGTCGCGCGTCTCGCGGAAGGTGACCGCGAGCTCGTTATGCCTGTCGTGGACGAACTGGCGCTCGCCCCACGGCTGCTCCCACGTGTCGTCGAAGCTGCTCGTCACCGCATCTTCGATCACGAAATTGCGGCGCAGCGTTTCGGCATTGGTGAGCGTGAAGCCCAGCTGGCTCTTGCCGATCAGCGCGTTCCCGTCGCGGGTGATGGTGTAGTAGGGAACGCCGTCGCCATCGACATCGAGCGTGGCGACGATCCGTCCGTCGGGCGAGGACACGTCTTCCGCCAGCGCGGGCATCGCCGTGCCCGCGAGCAGACCCGCGAGTGCGAGGCGGATCAGGCCCGCAGAAGTATTGCGGCGTAGGGGCCGAGCGAGGTCGGGCTGGCCTGGTTCACGGTACATAAAATCTCTCCCTCGGGGGTGTCGTGCAGGGCAAGCGCCTCTGCGGAAAGGTTGAAGCGGCACACGATCCGCTCGTCATCGGTTTCGCGCACCAGTTCGAGCAGCGCGCCCTCCGCGCGGCACGACGCGACTGCGCCGTTGCGCAGGGCCGGGTGAGCGTCGCGCAGCGCGATCATCGCGCGGGTGTGGGCGAGCAGCGAGGTGGGGTCCGCCACCTGATGATCGACCGCGCGGGCATGGTTTTCCTCGCCCAGCGGCAGCCATGGCGTATCCGAGCCGAACCCGCCCGCCGCCTCCGCCGCGCTCCACGGCATCGGGGTGCGCGCACCATCGCGGCTCAGCGTCAGCGGCCAGTTGGCGATGGCTTCGGGATCGTGCAGCTGGTCGAACGGAATATCGACCTGCGTGAGGCCCAGCTCCTCGCCCTGATAGAGGATGATGTTGCCGCGCAGCGCCGCAAGCAGCGCGATTTTCATCCGCGCGAAGATCTCGCGATGTTCGGGCGCGCACCAGCGCGAGAGCGCGCGCGGCGCGTCGTGGTTCTCGAACGCCCAGCTCGGCCAGCCGATGCCGTCCTCGGCGGGCCATTCGGCCAGCGCGGCGCAGACCAGCTGCGGGGTAAGCGCATCGGCGTAGAGGAAGTTGAACCCGTAAGCGGAATTGAGCCGCGCATCGCCTTGGGTGAACGCCTTCATCTCCGCCTCGGCCTCGTCGCCGCCGACTTCGGCGACGGTGAAGATCGCACCGGAATCACGGCCGTAGCTGTCGGTCACTTCGCGGATGCGTTCGATAAAGCGCGGGATGTCGGGATGCGACATGTTGTGGATGCGCAGCTGGAAATCGAACGGCCGGGTGCGCGCCCGGTTGGTCGGTGGGGCAGGCGGATTGTCGCGCAATTGCGGGTCGTGCATCGCGAAATTGAGCGCGTCGATGCGGAACCCGTCGACCCCGCGATCGAGCCAGAAGCGCGCCACGTTCAGCAGCGCGTCCTGCACCGCCGGGTTGTGCCCGTTGAGCTGCGGCTGGCTGCTGAGGAAGTTGTGCAGGTAATACTGCCCGCGCCGCGCGTCCCACGTCCATGCCGGTCCGCCGAAGACCGACTGCCAGTTGGACGGCGGGCTGCCGTCGGGCTTGGGATCGGCCCACACGTACCAGTCGGCCTTGGGGTTGTCGCGGCTGGACCGGCTTTCGGCGAACCACGCGTGTTCGTCCGAGGTGTGCGAATAGACCTGGTCGATCAGCACTTTCAGGCCGAGCGTGTGCGCCCGCGCCACCAGCGCCTCGAAATCCTCCAGTGTCCCGAAGATCGGGTCGACATCGCAATAGTCGGCGACGTCGTAGCCGAAATCCTTCATCGGCGAGGTGAAGAAGGGTGAGATCCAGATGGCATCGACGCCGAGGCTGGCGACATGATCGAGCCTCTGCGTGATGCCCGGCAGATCGCCGATCCCGTCGCCATTGGCGTCCATGAAGCTGCGCGGGTAGATCTGGTAGATCGCGGCGCCGCGCCACCACGGATGGGCGCGCTCGATTGCGGTCGCGGGGATCGTTGCGGTCGCCATCAGCGGTCCACCAGTTCGCATGCCGCCCAGCCGAAGGGCGGCAATTCCAGCTTTGCAGTGCCGGGCGCGGTGACGCTGACGGGGCAGCTGCCCGACAGCGAGACGAGGCCGCGCGCGCGGTAATCCACTTCGATATGGCGGATAATGCTTTCCCCGCTGGTGTTGAACGCGATCAGCACGCGTTGTCTGGTTTCCGGATCGACCCGCTCGACCGCGAGCAGCCCCGGCCCCTCGTGATCGAAGCCACGGATCGTGGTGAGCCCGTGCTTGAGTGCGGGGTTGCTGAGCCGCAGCTGCGACAGCTCGCCGATCAGGCGATAAAGCGGATGCGCAGTGTCGAAATTGTCGTCCGCCGTCGTCGCGTCGGTGCCGAGCAGGTCGTTGTCGTTGTAGAAATCGACCTTGCTGGGGAACATGTCCTCGCGCGCAAGCTGGTCGTTGCCGTCCGAGATGAAGCCCTGCTCGTCGCCGTAATAGACCGTCGGCACGCCGCGCAAAGTGAACATCATCGCGTGGCCGAGCTTCGTGCGCGCGAGCAGCTCGTCCGGGTCGTCGGTCCCGGCGTTCTGGCGCACGAACATCGAAAAGCGCCCGAAATCGTGATTGCCAAGGAAGGTAGGCAAGCCCAGCGCGGTGCTCGCGCCGCCCGGATAGATCGCGTCCTGTTCGAGGAAATCCGCCATCACACCCGGCGCTTCTTTCCCGCTCGCGACCAGTTGCGCCGCCGCTGCGAAGCCCATGTCGAGCGCGTAGGGCAGGCCGCTTTCGGCCATCACCCGCGCGGCGGTGACCGCGTCGGGGCTCTGGTAGGCGATCTCACCGAAGATGTGGAAATTGGAGATGCCCTTTGCCTCGGCGCGCTCCAGCATCGCGGGGACGAAGGCCTGCCAGAATTCGGGGTTCACGTGCTTGGCGGTGTCGATCCGGAAGCCGTCGATCCCGAAATCGTCGATCCAGTCGCCGAAGATGTCGATCATCCCGGCGACGACGCGCGGGTTCTCGGTCGCCAGATCGTCGAGCCCGACGAAATCGCCGTAAGTGCTGCTCTCGCCGATCCAGAAGGTGTCGCCGCGATTGTGGTAGTAGATCGGATCGTTGAGCCAGGCGGGCACCTTCACATTCCGCTCTGCTTCCGGGACGATCGGCGTGTAGGCGAAGGAGGGGTCAGTCAGCTTCGCCCAGTTATCCGCGCTGGCATCGGCGTCGCCCGCGAAGCCTTCGTTGATCGGCTTGCCGTCCGGCCCGCCGCGCGTGCTGAAGGGGAAGTCGGCCTTGCTGCGATACGCATACTCGTCCTCGGCATAGCGGATCACGTCGGCGGTGTGGTTGGCGATGATGTCCATGTAGACCTTCATCCCGCGCGCGTGCGCCGCATCGACGAAGGCGCGGAATTCGGCGTTGGTCCCGAAATGCGGGTCGACCTGCGTGAAATCGGTCACCCAATAGCCGTGGTAGCCCGCGCTCTCGTTGCCTAGCGGGCCCTGCACCGGCTTGTTCTTGAAGATCGGCGCGAACCAGATCGCTGTGACGCCCATGCCCTGGATGTAGTCGAGCCTTTCGGTCAGGCCCTTGAGGTCGCCGCCGTGGTAGAAACCCTTGTCCGCAGCGTCGTAGCCGCTTGTCAGCCGGTCGGCGGGATAGCCGCCCAGATCGTTGGCGGTGTCGCCGTTTTCGAAACGATCGGGGAGGACAAAATAGATCACTTCGTCGGTCAGCGGGCGCGCGCGATAATCCTCGCTTGCGTTGGTATCGTGCGCGAACACGGGGCTTCCAAGCAGGAGCGCGCAGGCCGCGACCATGGGAGCGAAGGCTTTCATCAGGCGGTCTTTCTCATTTCTGCTGCGGGCTCGCTGCGGGGCATGCAGTAGGCGCGGAGGAATTGTGCATGGCCGGGCATGCTATCGACGATGCCGCCGATGCCGCCTTCGATATCGCCGAGCATACGTTCCAGATCGACCTGCGGCATAGCGTCGGCGAGCGGATGATACGCATCGGGCAGCACGCCCTGACCGACGAAGACCTGCAGCCATCCCGGCTCGGCGAACAGCTCCTCGTGCTCACGGTGGATGTAGCCGCTGGCGCGGAACTGCTCGATCTTCGCGGCGAGCGTGTCGGGCACGGCCATCTCCCGGCAGCGATCCCAGAAGGGATCGCCCTCGCGCCCGTTGGCCCGGTAATGCAGGATCAGGAAATCGCGGATAGCGCGCCACTCGAATTGCGCCTGCCGGTTGAACTCATCGACCAGCGCAGGCGCGGGGCGTCCACTAGGCAGCATCTGTAGGAAGCGCGCGATCGACGACTGGATTAGGTGGATGCTGGTCGATTCGAGCGGCTCCATGAAGCCCGCCGCCAGCCCCAGCGCGAGGCAGTTGCCGACCCACTGCCGCTGCCGCATCCCGGTGGTGAAGCGTACCCGGTTGGGCTCGGCCAGCGGCTCACCGTCGAGGTTCGCGAGCAACATCACCTCGGCATCCTCGTCCGAGAGATAATCGCTGCAATAGACCAGCCCATTGCCGATCCGGTGCTGGAGAGGGATGCGCCATTGCCACCCGGCAGAGCGGGCGGTCGCGCGGGTGTAGGGGGTGAAATCGCCCTTGGTCGCGCAGGGCACCGCAACCGCGCGGTTGCAGGGGAGCCAGTGGCTCCAGTCTTCGAACCCCGCGCCCAGTTCCTGCTCGATCAGCAGCGCGCGAAAACCGGTGCAGTCGATGAAGAAGTCGCCCGCGATCGTTTCCCCGCTCTCGAGCGTGATCGAGACGATGTCGCCGCTCTCGCCATCGCGATCCACCGCGTGCACCGTGCCCTCGATGCGGGTCGCACCGTGATGTTCGGCATGGCGGCGCAGGTATGCGGCGTAGAGCGATGCGTCGAAGTGGTAGGCCCACGGCATGTCGGGCGCAGGCTGGCCGGGCTTTGCCGGCCACATCTGCATCTTGAGCGCGCGAGCTGCGCGTTCGTTGAGCGAATACCGGCCCAGCGGCTCTGCCTTGCCCTCGGCGTGCGCGCGCAGCCAGTAATGGTGGAAAGGCAGCAGCCCCGCGCCATGACCGATGGTGCCGAAGGCGTGCATGTACGCCTCGCCCTCGCGCAGCCAGCCGTCGAATTCGATGCCGAGCTTGAAGGTCGCCTTCGTCTCGCGGAGAAACTCCGCTTCGTCGATGCCCAGCCCGCGATTGAACAGGCGGATTTGCGGGATCGTCGCCTCACCGACACCGACCGTGCCGATCGCGTCGGATTCGACCAGCGTGACGCGGGCCGAGGTCAGTCGCGCCAGCGCCGCAGCCGCCATCCATCCGGCGGTTCCGCCGCCGACGATGACAATGTGCTGATCTCTATCGCGACCCACGCTTCACCCATCCTCGTGCCTCGTCGACCTTGTCTCCGCTCGGAGGAAGCGGAGCAAGGGTGGGGGAGGGCGATGCAAAGCGCACCGCCCTCCCCCTAGGGAGCATCAGAACTTGTAGGTGAACCCGGCGAGGAAGCGCCGGCCGTAACTCTGATAATCGGTCACGGTCAGCGGACGGCTCGGGTCGGCTACCGAGACGAACGGCTCGTCGGTCAGGTTCTGGCCCTGCAGGTAGACCGACAGGCCTTCCAGCGCACCGCCCTGGAACTCGTAGCCGATCTGGGCATCGATGATCAGCTCGTCCAACGCCTGCTTGCGCGAAGTCTGGCCGTCGAAATTCCCGAAGTCGCCCTGGAAGCCGGACCTGTAGCGAGCGCTGCCGCGCACGTTGAAGCCGTTCTTCTCGTAGTAGGCGGTGCCGTTGGCGACCCACTTCGAATAGCCCGGGATGGTCCCGATTACGCCGTTCTGATCCTTGACCTTGGTTTCGGTATAACCGGCGCCGCCGGTGATGCCGAACCCGTCGAGCGCCTGGCTGAACACATCGAACGGCAGGGTGAAGGCGAATTCCGCCCCGTAGAAGCTGCCGCCGCCGGTGTTGATCTGCGTATCGAGCGTGCCCAGCGTCGGAAGCCCGGGAGTGGCACCGGTCGGGGCCGGGAAGGACGAGAAGTCGAACGGCACGCGCCCGCCGTAGATGAACTCCTTGATATCCTTGTAGTACAGCTGCAGGCCGACGAAGCCTGACGTGCCGAAGTATTTCTCGATATTGAAGTCGACCGCGTTGGCGCGATACGGCCGCAGGTAGGGGTTGCCGCCGCCGCCGCGGATGATCGGCATGCTCGGGGCCGAATTGTCGATCCCGTAGCTGATCGCAACGCGTAGGTCGTCAAGCTTGGGGCGCATGATCTGGCGCGACACGGCGAGACGCAGAACCAGATCGCTGTCGAAGCGGAGCGACAGGTTCATGCTGGGCAGAACATCCCAGTAATTGGTGCCCAAAGTGATCAGTTGCGGGCCGGTCGGAGTGAAGATGTAGCCGGTCGACTTCTGCTCGGTATTGATCGCCTGGACGCCGATGTTGCCCGTCAGGCGGGCACCACCGAAGTCCTGCTCCAGGTCGAGCTGGGCGTAAGCGGTCATCAGATCTTCGGCGACCGAGTATTCCTTACTGAGCACGAAATCGCCGTTGTTGTCCTGACGCACGATGAAATCGCCGGCAAGCAGATCGCGCGGATCGTAGCTGACGATCGGCGACAGTCCGAGGTAGGAAAGCTGCGTCGGGTCGAGCAGAACGCTCGACGGGATCGGCGCTTCGGTCGCACCGCCCGGCAGGACGAGCAGGCTCTCGTCCGCGTCGAGCGCCTTGTCGCGATCGGTGTAAGCGAGTCCGAGGTTGATCTTGTGCAGCAGGCCGGCGTCGAGTTCCTTGCCTACGCCCACGCGGAACTGCTTCAGTTCGTCGTCGACATAGCGCAGGTTTTCATAGCCGGTCTGCACGTTGCCGCCGCCCCAGCCGAGCGGGTCGGTCAGGACGATCAGGTTGGTGTCGGTATAATCGAGCTGGTTGCCGAAGACGAGGCCGGTGCCGTCGTTGGTGAAGGTAATCCGGTCTGTCGGATCGGTTTCCGGCGTACGCCAGTTGTAGCCCGTGCCCGCATAGCTTTGCAGCGACGTTTCGACACGATCGGTGCGCGAATAGCCGAAGTCGAAGAACGCGCTCCAGCCGTCATCGCCCTGGTAGTCGATGTTCAGGCCGCCCGAATAGAGATCGGCTTCCTTGTCGAACCGGTCGTTACGCACCACGCCCTGCACGTTGTCGAACGCGCCCGAGGTGTACACGCCGTCTTGCGTGGTAGCGCCGGTCGGGTCGAACGTTGCGCCGAAGTAGCTGAACGGAAGTTCGATGCCGCGCTTGATCTGCTCGTCCTTGAAGTTCGAATACAGCGCATCGACAGTGACCATCAGGTTCGGCGTCGCCTCCCACTGAAGCGTGCCATTGATGCCGAGGCGCTTGAGCTGGGTCGACGTGACGTAGCTCTTGGAGCCGGAAGGCGCCTGGTTGCCGCCGCCATTGGGGTCGAAATAGCCCCACGCGTTGAACTCCTGCACCTGGTAAGGCTCGTCGACGTAAGCGGCGGCAAGCGAGATGCCGATCGTGTCGTCGGCGAATTGATCTACATAGGTCGCGTTCGCGCGATAGCCGAATTCCTTCGATCCCGCGTTGAGCGCGCCGAGATCGGTGTAAGACCCGCGCGCGCCGATGGCGAGCACCTGTCGCCCGTATTCGAGCGGCCGGATGGTGCGGACGTCGACCGTGCCGACAAGGCCCTGACCGACCACCGATGCGGATGGCGACTTGTAGATCACAACCTGGCTGACGACTTCGGACGGGAACTGATCGAACTCGATCCCGCGGTTGTCATTGGTCGAAGTCTGCTCGCGTCCGTTCAGCAGCGTGGTCGAGAAGTCGGGACCGAAACCGCGGATCGCGATGATATTCGCGCGGCCGTTTGCGCGCTGTGAAGTGACGCCGGGCAGGCGCGCGATCGATTCACCGATCGAGTTGTCGGGCAGCTTGCCGATGTCTTCGGCGCTGACCGATTCGACGATCTGGTCGTTTTCCTTCTTCTCGCGGACCGCGTTTTCCAGCGATTCGCGGAAGCCGGAGACGATGATGACGTTCTCGTCCTTATCCTGCTCCTCGTCGCCGACCAGCTGACCCTCGTCCTGGTCGTCCTGCGTTTCTGCCTGCGCGGTCTGCGCCAGCACGCCTGCGGGGGTGAGACCGCCGATCATGGCGATGGCGAAAGCGCCGGCGCTGACGCCGCGATGAAACTTGTTACGAATAGCCATTGGTGCCCTTCCAATTCGTCGCCATCCGCCCGTGCGGATCGATCGACTTCATCCTCTACCTCGTCGCGGGACCGGCTTTTCGCAGTCGGTTACCGCACACCATGCGCAATAGGATCGGGCGCTCGCAGTCAGGAAGACAGCATACGTATACGCAATTATTCGGCGCGAAGTGCGTGTTGCATATTTGCACGCAAGTTCCTGCAAATTGCAGTTCGCCTTGGCAGACCGTTCTTCGCCCGCTCTTCACGGCCACAAGGATCGATTGGCGCGCGAGCACAATTCCACTAGTCTGGCAGCCAGCGCGGGGAGAACGCCTGCGCGCAGGAGAGCGCATGGGCCGCAGGCCGACCGGCAAGCCGACGAGCTTCGACATCGCCTATAAGGCGGGGGTTTCGCAGCCCACGGTCAGCCGCGCGCTGCGGGGCGACAGGTCGGTCAGCAAGGCGACGCGCGAACGGATCGAACAGATCGCGCGCGAGCTGAACTATACGGTCGACCGCAACGCCTCCTCGCTGCGCTCGCAACGTTCGAACACCATCGCGCTGCTGTTCTTCGAGGACCCGACTCCCGACGACAGCATGATCAACCCGTTCTTCCTCGCTATGCTCGGCTCGATCACGCGGGCCTGCGCCAATCACGGGCTCGACCTGCTGATCTCGTACCAGCGGATGGAGGACGACTGGCACACGAGATATCAGGATTCGATGCGCGCCGACGGGCTGATCCTGCTCGGCTACGGCGACTATACCACTTACGAGGCGCGGCTGCGCGAGTTGATGCGCCAGGGCACGCATTTCGCGCGCTGGGGATCGGTCAGCAGCGATACCAGCGGGGCGACCATCGGCTCGGACAACCTCGGCGCGGGGCGGTTGGTGGGCGAGCATCTGCTGGGTGAAGGCCGTCGCCGGATCGCCTTCATCGGCCATGCCGACGGGCATTATCCCGAGTTCGCCCACCGCTACGACGGGTTGTGCGAGGTATTGCGGGGCGCGGGGATCGGACCCGACCCGGCCTTGCAGCGCGACGCGATCACCACCGAGGAGGCCGGATTGTCGGCCACGCGTGACCTGATCGCGAGTGGCGCGCAGTTCGATGCGATCTTCGCGGGAAGCGATCTGATCGCCATCGGCGCGATGCGCGCGCTCGCCGAAGCGGGACTGAGTGTGCCGGGCGATGTCGCGGTGGTCGGCTTCGACGATATCCCCTCCGCCAGCCTCACCAGCCCGCCGCTGACCACGATCCAGCAGGACACGAGGGGCGCGGGCGAGCGGCTGGTGGAGACGCTGCTGGCGCAGATCGAAGGGGAGGACCTGCCGCCCGCGCGCCTGCCGACCCGGCTGATCGTGCGCGGCTCCAGCACCGCCTCCTGACCGCGACGCGCACTTACGCATTCGTATACGCCTTGTCGGCCCGGGGGTTTCGTGCAAGCCGATGCGGATGACGCATGGCGGCGGCAGTCCGCCAGCGCACGGGGAAAGGATCGCACATGGAAAAGCGGCGCCAGAGTTGGCTCGGCCTGTGGAACATTAGCTTCGGCTTTTTCGGCATCCAGATCGGCTTCGCGCTGCAGAACGCCAATATGAGCCGCGTTTTCCAGACGCTGGGCGCGAGCATGGACGATCTGCCCGCGCTGTGGGTCGCCGCGCCGCTGACCGGGCTGATCGTCCAGCCGATCATCGGCCATCTGAGCGACCGCACATGGAACCGGCTCGGTCGGCGCAGGCCCTATTTCCTGACCGGCGCGATCCTCGCCGCGCTGGCGCTGTTCGTGATGCCGCTGAGCCCGGCGATGGGTGCGCCGCTGGTGTTCGCTGCTGCGATGTTATGGGTGCTCGATGCGTCGCTGAACGTCTCGATGGAGCCTTTCAGGGCGTTTGTGGGCGATATGCTGCAAACCGACCAGCACGCGGCGGGGTACGCGGTCCAAACCGCCTTCATCGGGGCGGGTGCGGTCGTCGGATCGATCTTCCCGTTCCTGCTGGAACATCTGGGCGTCGGCAACGTCGCGCCCGATGGCGGCCTGCCCGATACCGTGCGCTGGAGCTTCTGGTTCGGCTCCGCCGCGCTGCTGATCGCGGTGCTGTGGACCGTGTTCACCACCCGCGAATACAGTCCCGAGGAAATCGCCGCGTTCGCCGAAAATGCAGGCGTCGCGGACGAGCAGCCGGTCCGCGCGCTGGCGAGCAAATCCTACCTTTCGAGCGCGGCATGGATCGCGGCGGGGCTGGTCGTGGTCATCGCGGTCGGCGAATTCGCGCTGGAGAAAGAGGTGCTGCTGCTCGGCGCATTGCTGGCGGTCTACGGGTTGCTGAGCGCGATCGGGATATATCTCGCGAAGCAGGGCCGCACCACCAACATGCTTTCCAGCATCGTCGGCGATTTCTCGGGCATGCCGCCGGTGATGAAGCGGCTCGCGCTGGTCCAGTTCTTCAGCTGGTCCGCGCTGTTCATCATGTGGATCAACACGACCCCGGTGGTGACGCAGTACGTCTTCGGCAGCACCGATACGGCGAGCGCCGCGTACAACGAAGGCGCCAACTGGGTGAACCTGCTGTTCACGGTCTACAACGGCGTCGCGGCGGTCGCAGCTCTGGCGATTCTGCCTTGGCTGAGCCGTGCGGTGGGGCAGGTGATGACCCACTCGATCTGCCTGACGCTGGGCGCGCTCGGCTTCCTGATGTTCTTTGTCGTGCGCGATGCGCAGGCGCTGCTGCTGGCTGAGATCGGTATCGGCATTGCGTGGGCGAGCATCCTCGCGATGCCTTACGCGATCCTGGCGTCGAACCTGCCGCAGGCGAAGCTCGGCATCTACATGGGGTTGTTCAACATCTTCATCGTCGTGCCGCAGCTGCTGGTGGCGACCGCGATGGGATCGCTGATGAAGGCATTCTTCCCCGGCGAGCCGGTGTGGACGATGCTGTTCGCAGCCGCCGCGTGGATCGTGGCCGCGATTGCCATGCTGCGGGTTCGCGCCGCGGTGTAAGCTCCATAAGCGAAACGGCCCGCCGCCATTGAAGGCGACGGACCGTTCCGGAGGATGCGACCCCGCAAGGTTTTAGAAGCTTGCTCCGACCGTGAAGACCACGGCAGCGTCCTGGCCTGCCGCGCTGGGCAGGTCGGTGTCGATGTAGGCGACACCCAGTTCGAGGATCTTGTAGCTGACGCTCGCGCCCAGCGACCAGTCGAGATAGCCGCCCGATCCGTAGTCGAGGCTGCCGTCCGAATAGCCGAGGTGTGCGGCGAGGCTGATCGGCGTGTCCGGGATGCCGGTGCCGAGATCGCCGTAGACGTAGATGTTGTCGCTGGTCAGCGCGCTGCCCTGTTCGGGGGCGTAGGCCGCGCCCACGGTTGCCTCGACCGGGCCAAGCGCCGCGGTGACGGAGGCGTAGGGTTCGAAGTAGTCGCTATCGCCCACGCTGTCGTCGCCGTTGGGGTAGATGTAGTAGAGAACCCCGCCGTCGAGCGTGATGTTCGGCGCGACATCGCCCGACCAGCCCGCGTACACGTCGAGTTCGGCATTGCCGTAGAGCAGGCTGTCTTCGAGCGAGGATGCCCAGGTGCCGATGTAGAAGCCGCTTTCGTGGCTGATGTCGAAGCCGCCCTGGATGGCGATGTCTTCGTCGGAGAAGGAGACCCCGCGGAAACGGTAGTCGCTGGTGAGGGCGACGTTCGCGCTGACCTCGATCGGGCCGCTTTCTTCTTCTTCCGCTTCCTGCGCGAAGGCGGGGGCGGAAAGCATGCTTGCGGCGACCAACGCCAATGGTGCAACTCGGAATAAACGCATGTTTTTTCTCCACATTATGCGGTTGCCCTCTCCGCGAAAATCCGACCCCGCGCCGTGTCCCGATCTCTCTCGCTAGGATCGCGGCGCAGGGTGAAGGTTCAAGCCATCAGTAGTTGTAGGCGCGCTCGCCGTGTTCGCTGAGGTCGAGGCCGTCGCGTTCCTTCTCTTCGGAAACGCGCCCGCCGGTGATCAGCTTGGCGATGAGCCAGGCGACCGAAGCGCCGACAGCGGCCCACACAATCGCCACACCCACGGCCTTCGCCTGGATGATCAGCTGCGCGATCGCATTGTAGTCCGCATCACCCGGGCCACCGAGGCCGGGCATCATGGTGAACGCGGTGCCGAGCGAGCCGACGATGCCGCCGATCCCGTGGATGCCGAAGACGTCGGCACTGTCGTCCAGCCCAAGCTTGGGCTTCATCATGGTGACGAACCAGAAGCAGACGAGGGCAGCCACGGCACCGATCAGGATCGCACCGAAAGGCCCGCTGTTGCCCGCCGCCGGAGTGACCGCGACGAGGCCGGCGATCGCACCCGAACAGCCGCCCAGCAGCGAACCCTTGTGGCCGCTGATGGTCTCGCCCAGCATCCAGAAGAGCACGCCGGCTGCCGTCGCGACGAAGGTGTTGAGCACCGCGAGCGAGGCCACACCGTCGGCTTCGAGTTCGGAACCGCCGTTGAAACCGAACCAGCCCACCCACAGCAGGCCCGTGCCGAGCAGCGTCATGGTCAGCGAGTGCGGGGGCATCGGCTCTTTGGGGTAACCGATACGCTTGCCCAGGATCAGGCAGCCGACTAGCGCGGAGACGCCGGCGTTGATGTGCACCACCGTGCCGCCAGCAAAGTCGAGCGCGCCCCATTCGAAGATGAGCCCGCCGGTCGCCCAGACCATGTGCGCGATGGGGAAATAGACGATCGTCAGCCAGATGGCGGTAAACACCATCATGGTCGACAGCTTGGCCCTTTCCATCGTCCCGCCGACGATCAGCGCAGCGGTGATTGCCGCGAAGGTCATCTGGAAGGCGATGAAGATATATTCGGGGATCTCGACACCATCGCTGAAGGTCGCCGCGCCGGAATCGGCGGTGACGCCTTTCAGGAAGACCTTGCCGAAATCGGCGATGAAGGCGTTGCCGGTATCGCCGAACGCCATCGAATAACCGTACATCACCCAGATCAGCATCGCGAGCGAGGAGACGCACAGGACCTGGGTCAGCACCGAGGCCATGTTCTTGGTGCGGGCAAGCCCGCCGTAGAACAGCGCAACACCGGGCACGATCATTGCCATCACCAGAACGGTGGCGACGATCATCCACGCGGTATCGCCCTTGGCGATGGTTGCGGCGGCTTCTGCCGCAGCCACGGCAGGCGCGGTGTTTGCCGGTGCCTCCATGGCGAACGCGGGCGTCGCCACGATTGCGGCAAGCCCGGCGGTAGCAATGTTTCTCAAGCTAAACGTCATGTCCTGCCCCCTCAGAGTGCGGTGTCGTCGGTTTCGCCGGTGCGGATCCGCAGCGCCGAAGAAACGTCGATGGTGAAAATCTTGCCGTCGCCGATCGCGTCGGTCTTGGCGGCGGCGGAAATCGCCTCGATCGCCTTGGCTGCGACATCGTCCGCCACGACCGTTTCGATACGCACCTTGGGCACGAAACTCGTGTCGTATTCCGCACCGCGGTAAACCTCGGTGTGGCCCTTCTGGCGCCCGAAACCCTTGGCTTCGGACACGGTCAGGCCGGTGACGCCCACCCCCGTGAGCGCTTCGACGACTTCGTCGAGCTTGAATGGTTTTATGATGGCGACGATAAGTTTCATGCTTCCCCCTGGTAGCGATGTTACGGCGACGCGAACGCGCCCGTTCAATTCTTGCTTGAACGGTCACGCTTTTGTCATTTATGATGCATCGCACAATTTCCGCAGGATCGTCAATCGCGTCGATTCAGCCGGTGGGTAACCGGTTAAACGACAGAATTTGCAGGGGTTTGGGGATGGCAGGGATCGTGAGCGGCGATGTGAAATATTCACACAGGCGTACGGTTGGCAGAATTGTTGCCGCACCTGCGAAAAATCCGCCGCGTTTCACCCCGGAATCGATGCTCGCCTCGATGCAGCCCGAAGAGCTGCGGCAGGCGATGGACGACCTCAACTTTCGCACCCAGAGTGCGCTCGCCCAGTCGATCGGGGTCGATCGCTCGACGGTCAGCCTGTGGCTGGAAGGGCGCGTCGGCGTCCCGCGCCCGATCGCAAAGCTCGTCCGGCTGATGCTGGTGCATGCTTCCCGGGAAAATTCGTGAGCGGGGAGGCGGCGTCGAGCACGACGGTTCTCGCGAACGCCCGGCGGATCGTCGTAAAGGTCGGCTCTTCGCTGCTGATCGACCCCGATACGCGGACCGCACGGTTGCCGTGGCTGGAGAGCCTGGCGCAGGATATCGCGTTGCTGCGCCAGTCGGGGGCCATCGTGCTGGTGGTCAGCTCGGGCGCGGTGGCGCTCGGCTGGCGGCGGCTGGGGATCGAACGCTCTCCCCGTCTCGACCAGAGGCAGGCCGCCGCCGCCGTCGGCCAGAGCCTGCTGATGAACGCCTGGGCGCAGGCCTTCGCCCCGCTCGATATCCCGGTCGCCCAATTGCTTCTGACCCTGGCCGACAGCCAGTCGGCGGAGCGATCCGCCAATGCGCGTGCCACGCTTTCGGTGCTGCTCGATGCTGGGGCGGTGCCGGTGGTGAACGAGAACGACAGCGTTGCAACCGAAGAGCTGAAGCTGGGCGATAACGACCGCCTGTCTGCGCACGTGGCAGAACTGGCCGAGGCAGACCTGCTGTTGCTTCTCTCCGATGTCGACGGGCTCTACGACCGCCATCCTTCCGAACCGGACGCAGCGCATATCGCAAGCGTGACGAGCATCGACGATGCCGTGATCGCGATGGCCGGTGGCGCGGCGAGCGAGGGGGTGGGGACCGGCGGAATGGCGACCAAGCTAGCTGCCGCGCGCCACGCCACGGCCAGAGGATGCGCCACGATCATCGCGGACGGACGCGCCGACTATCCCGTCCGCAGGTTGAAGGAGGGCGCGCGCAACACGCTGTTCGCACCGGCAAGGTCCTGACTTTGCGGAATAAATCGCGCGATTCAAGGCGACACTGACCGAAAAGACCCAAAAAATCCGGAATTCGGCAATATTTTTGCTTGCCCTTAAGTTTTGATGATATAAACCCCTCGCTATCGCAGCAATCGTGCTGCGCATGCGAGGAACGACGAATGAAGGCCAAGGCCGCCATCCGTACTGCCGACGAGAATGCGCTGTTTGCGCAGGGTCTCGTGCTGCTCCTCGTCCTTCTTGTATTCGTGCTTCTTATTCAGCGGGGGGGAGTGCCCATCGGCTAGGCTTAGCCAGACGGACCTCTCGAACCCCGCTCTCCGAACAGGAAAGCGGGGTTTTTTATTGGGTCCGTTAAGGGATCAACGTGATGACTGAGATGACTTCCAAACGCTCCGACGCGATCACCAAGGGTGCGGCCAAGGCGCCCGCCCGCGCCATGCTGCGCGGTGCGGGCTTCACCGACGAACAGATGGCGCAGCCCATGGTCGCGGTGGTCAACACCTGGTCGACGGTGACGCCATGCAACATGCACCTGGCCGATCTGGCCGAGCCGATTCGCGAAGGCCTGCGCGGCGGCGGCGCGACTCCGGTCGACTTCAACACCATCGTCGTGTCCGACGGGATCACGATGGGCGGCGAGGGCATGCGCGCCTCGCTGATCAGTCGCGAGATCATCGCCGACTCGATCGAGCTGGCGGTAAAGGGCCATTCGCTGGACGCGGCGATCATTCTGGTCGGCTGCGACAAGACCATCCCCGCCGCCGCGATGGCGCTGGCCCGGCTCGATATTCCGGGGCTTGTCTTCTACGGTGGAACGATCATGCCCGGCCAGCTGGACGGTCGCGACCTGTCGATCCAGGATGTGTTCGAGGCGGTCGGCGCCCATGCCAAGGGCGACATGAGCGATGCCGAGCTCGACAAGGTCGAGCGTGCGGCATGCCCCGGCGCGGGCGCGTGCGGCGGGCAGTTCACCGCCAACACCATGGCGATGGCGCTGGCGATGATGGGCATCAGCCCGATGGGATCGGGCGATCCGCCCGCGACCGACTCTGCAAAGCGGGTCGAGGCGGCGCGCTGCGGGCGGCTGGCAGCCAAGCTGGCGCACGAGGGCACTTCGGCGCGAAACTTCCTGACCCCCGCGTCGATCCGCAACGCGGCAACAGCAGTCGTTGCCAGCGGCGGTTCGACCAACGCGGTGCTGCACTTGCCCGCGATCGCGGCGGAGGCGGGCTTTGCCTTCCCGATCGAAACATTCGACGAATTGTCGCGCAGTGTGCCGGTCATCACCGACCTGAAGCCCGGCGGGCGCTTCCTGGCGCGCGATCTGTACGCGGCGGGCGGCGTTCCGCTGTTCGGCAAGCGGTTGGCCGATGCGGGGATGCTGGAAGACACGCCCACGGTGACGGGCGACAGCCTGTTTGCGGAACTGGCGCGGGCCGAAGAAACGCCCGGGCAGCAGGTGGTCAAATCGCCTGCCGACCCGGTCAAGGCGACCGGTGGCCTCAGCATCCTCTACGGCGACATCGCGCCCGAAGGCGCGGTGCTGAAGACCGCCGGATACGGCGCGGCCTCGTTCGAAGGCCCGGCCAAGGTGTTCGAGGGCGAGGAAGTCTGCTTCGCTGCGGTCAACGCCAACCAGATCCAAGCGGGCGATGTCGTCATCATCCGCTACGAAGGCCCCTCCGGCGGGCCGGGCATGCGCGAGATGCTGGCGGTGACCGCCGCACTCGCCGGGCAGGGCCTCGCGGGCAAGGTCGCGCTGATTACCGACGGGCGCTTCTCCGGTGCGAGCCACGGCTTCGTGATCGGGCACTGCTCGCCCGAAGCGGCCAAGGGAGGGCCGATCGCGCTGGTCAAGGAAGGCGATATCATCCGGATCGACGCGGATTCCCGCCGGATCGACGCCGATATCGACTGGGATGCCCGCCGCGCTGCGCACACGCCCCGACCGCCTAACTCCATGGGGGGCGTGTTCGACAAGTACGCCCGCCTCGTTTCGTCCGCCGCCTACGGCGCAACCACCATTCCACCTGTTACCGAGTGAAGGACTGATACCATGCCCAAGACGATCAAGGTCTACACCGACGAAGATGCGAAGCCCGAACTGGTGCGCGGCAAGCCCGTCGCCATCATCGGCTACGGTAGCCAGGGCCGCGCGCACGCGATGAACCTGAAGGACAGCGGCTGCGAAGTCATCGTCGGCCTGCGCGACGGTTCGCCCACCGCTGCGAAAGCGCGCGCCGACGGCCTTACCGTGATGCCCGTTGCCGAAGCGGCCAAGGCCGCATCGCTGGTCGCGCTGCTGACCCCCGACATGAGCCACGAGGCCATCTTCGCTTCGGAAATTGCCCCCAATCTGGAGCAGGGCGATGCGATCCTCGTCGCGCACGGCTTCACCGTGCTCTACGAACGCATCCAGCCCGCCGCCGGGATCGACGTGATCCTGGTTGCGCCCAAGGGGCCGGGCGATCTGGTCCGCCGCGAATACGAACGCGGCGCTGGCGTGCCCTGCCTGTTCGCGGTCCGTCAGGATGCGACCGGCGAAGCGCGCGACCGCGCGCTGGCCTATGCCAGCCTGATCGGCGGGACCACCGCGGGTGCGATCGAAACGAGCTTCCGCGAGGAAACCGAGACCGATCTGTTCGGCGAACAGGCGGTGCTGTGTGGCGGCGCGACCGAGCTGGTCGCTGCCGGGTTCGAGACGCTGGTGAACGCCGGCTACCAGCCCGAGATCGCCTATTACGAGTGCCTGCACGAGCTGAAGCTGATCGTCGACCTGCTGTACGAAGGCGGGTTCGAGAAGATGCACGAATTCGTCTCCGAAACCGCGATCTACGGCGATCTCGTTTCGGGTCCGCGCGTCATCAACGACGAGACGCGCGCGCGGATGAAGGACGTGCTGACCGACATTCAGGACGGCACCTTCGCGCGCAACTGGATCGCCGAGAACGAGGCAGGGAAGAAGAAGTACGACGCAATGCAGGCGGCCGACCTGTCTCACCCGATCGAGGCCACCGGCAAGGAACTGCGCGGCCTGATGGCCTGGTTGCAGACCGACGAGAAGAAGAAGGAGCGAAAGGCCGCGTAATCGCGCGTGCCTTTGCCTGAGTGAAAGCCATGAACGCCATGACCCAGCCCTTATCCAGCCCAGAGAGCCAGCCTGCCTCCCGCACGGGTGCGCAGCTGGTAGTCGACACGCTGGCGGCGCTGGGCGTCGAATGCGTGTTCGGTTACCCCGGCGGCGCGATCATGCCCGTGTATGACGCGCTGCCGCAGGGCAGCACACGGCACATTCTGGTGCGGCACGAACAGGCTGCGGCCTTCGCGGCGGACGCCTATGGCCGGATCACGGGTCGTGCAGGCGTGTGTCTGGCGACCTCCGGCCCGGGTGCGACCAACCTGATCACCGGGATCGCCAATTCCTATTTGGACTCGGTCCCGATGGTGGCGATCACCGGGCAGGTGGCGCAGCCGCTGATGGGCACCGACGCGTTCCAGGAAACCGACATCTTCGGCATGACCATGCCGATCGTGAAGCACTCGATCATCGTCCGCCGGCCCGAGGATATTCCCTCGGCACTGGCGGAAGCCTTCGCGATTGCCGAGGGCGGACGGCCGGGCCCGGTGCTGGTCGACCTGCCCAAGGATGTCCAGCAGGCTTCGTGCGAGCCTGCGCCGATGCGGCGTATCTCGAGCGACCTGTTGCCCGCGCCTTCGCACGAAGCGATTGCCGATGCAGAGCGCCTGATTGCGGCCGCCAACCGCCCGTTGTTCTATCTGGGCGGCGGGATCGCGCGGGCCAATGCGAGCGAAATGGTCCGCCGGATCGTCGATGAGAGCGGCATTCCGGCCGTCGCGACCTTGCAAGGACTGGGCGTCTTGCCGCCCGAGCATCCGGCGATGCTGGGGATGATCGGGATGCACGGCCATCGCCCCGCCAACATGGCGGTGCAGGAATGCGACCTGCTGATCGTGCTCGGCGCGCGCTTCGATGACCGGGCGACGGGCAAGCTGGCGGAATTCGCCCCGCATGCCTCGGTGGTCCACATCGATGTCGATGCTGCCGAGCTGGGCAAGCTGCGCTTCGCCCACGCGGCAGTGTGCGGGAATATCAAATCGAGCCTCGCCGCGATCGACTTTGCCGCCGGCGAGATCGACGCGTGGACTAAGGAAACCGCCGATATCCGCGCGCGCCATCCGCAGCGCTACGACGCGCCGGGCAACGGCATCTATGCGCCCGCGATGCTCAAGGCTCTGTCAGAGCGTGTGGGCGAGGATTTCGTCGTCGCCTGCGACGTCGGACAGCATCAGATGTGGGTCGCACAGCACTGCCGCTTCGCACGTCCGCAAGCGCACCTGACCAGCGGCGGCCTGGGCGCGATGGGTTTCGGCCTGCCCGCCGCGATCGGGGCCAAGCTGGCCGAGCCCGAGAAGGAGGTCTTCGCGATCTGCGGCGACGGAGGCTTCCAGATGAACATCCAGGAACTGGCGACTTTGCGCCGTTACCAGATCCCGGTGAAGATCTTGCTGCTCGACAACGCGATGCTGGGGCTGGTGCGCCAGTGGCAGGAGCTGTTCTTCGACGGCAATTATTCCGAAGTCGACCTGTCGGACAATCCGGACTTCGTCGAAGTCGCCAATGCCTTCGGCATCGAAGCCTTCGGGATCGAGCGCCGCGAGGAGGTGGATGGGGCTATCGACCGCCTGATCAATGCGCGCGGGCCGATCCTCGCGCATGTCCGCATCGACCCCGAAGAAAACGTCTGGCCGCTGGTGCCGCCGGGCGCATCGAATGCCGAAATGATGGAGAAGCGCAATGACACTTGAACATATCCGCATCGAATTTCGCTGCGCGGAAGGCGCGCTTCGCCGGACTCTCGGCGTGGTCGAGGCACGCGGTTTTGCCGTTCGTTCGATGCAGATGGGCAGCGATGGCGACGCCGGGGTGATGACGCTGGCGCTGGCGCCGCTGGACTCCACGCGCAAGGTCGAAAGACTGCTGCGGCAGCTGGAGCGGTTGCAGGACGTGCAGGCCACAATCCACCTGAGCAATGCCACCCCGGTCGCGGAGGTGATCCATGCCGCACGAGCCTGAGGTATCCGAGGTAGCGGGGGACACCCCGAACCGCGTCGCGATTTTCGACACGAGCCTGCGCGATGGCGAGCAGGCCCCCGGCTTCTCGATGAACACCGCGCAGAAGCTGAAGCTGGCGCACGCGCTGGCGAAGCTTAAGGTGGACGTGATGGAGGTCGGCTTTGCCGCCGCATCCCCCGGCGATGCCGAAGCGATCCACGCGATCGCGAGCGAAATCGGCTATCTGCCCGAGGCGCCTTTATTGTGCTCGCTGTCGCGGTGCACCGAAGGCGATATCGACGCTGCCGAGCGGGCGCTGGGGCCTGCGCGCCGCAGCAGGTTGCACCTGTTCTTTGGCACCAGCGACCTGCATCTGGCCGCCAAGCACAAGATGGAAAAGCCCGAAGCGCTCGCCACGATCGAGCGTGCGCTGCGTATGGCCAAGGGCCGCTTTACCGAAATCGAGTTTTCCGCCGAAGACGCGCTGCGCACCGATCCGGCCTTCCTGAAGGAAGTGCTGGAATGCGCGGCGGCGGCGGGGGCAGATGTGCTCAACGTGCCCGATACGGTAGGGTACACCTCTCCGGAAGAAATCTACGCGCTGTTCGCGGACCTGACCGCCAATGTCGACCGGCCCGATCATGTCGTCTTCTCGACCCACAACCACAACGATCTGGGCATGGCGGTGGCCAATAGCCTGGCGGCGGTGCGTGGCGGCGCCCGGCAGGTCGAATGCACCATCAACGGTATCGGCGAGCGTGCGGGCAACTGCGCGCTGGAAGAGGTCGTGATGGCGCTGAAGACCCGGCCCGATCACTACCAGGCGACCAGCGGCGTCGAAACGCGTGAGATTTTCGCGGTCAGCCGGATGCTGGGCGAAGTCACCGGCAACGCCCCGCCACGCAACAAGGCGATCGTCGGGCGCAATGCCTTCGCGCACGAGGCTGGCATTCACCAGCACGGCGTGCTGGCCGACCGGCGCACCTACGAGATCATGAGCCCCGAAGACATCGGCCTGCCATCCAACGCGCTGGTGCTGGGCAAGCACTCGGGCAAGCACGCCCTGCGGGCGCGGCTCGAGGCGCTGGGTCACGGCGATCTGGGCGGCAACCGGTTCGAGAAGCTCTACGCCGATTTCAAGCGGCTGGCCGATACGAAGCGCGAGGTGACCGACAACGACCTGTGCGATCTGCTCGCCGACGATGGGCGCGGGCACGCATGGGAACTGGTCCGGGTCGAGATGCGCACCGGCACCAAGGCCAACGACCGGCCCACCGCCAAGGTCACGCTCGATCACGCCACGCGCGGTCGACTGACCACGATCGGCCATGGAACCGGCCCGTTCGAGGCGCTGACCGACGCCTTCTGCGTTGCCGCAGAGGTCAAGCACGGCACGCTCGAATCGGTCGATGCGCACCAGCTGAGCCGCGAGATGGAAATCGAGGTCGGGTTGCTGGTCGATGGCGTCACCATCGCCGGTCGCAGCCAGCACACCGATGTGGTGATCGCGGCGGCGCAGGCGCTGCTCGCGGCGTTCAACAACCACGCCCGCATGGCGGACGCCGCGCGTCTGGCCGACGCAGCCTGAGAGTAGAGCAATGGCACGATCCCTGTTCGACAAGCTTTGGGACGCGCATGTCGTCGTCCCCGAAAGCGAGGACGCGCCTGCGATCCTCTTCATCGACCTGCACCTGGTGCACGAGGTTACCTCGCCGCAGGCCTTCGCCGTGCTGGAAGAGCGCGGGCTCAAGGTCCGCCGCCCCGACCTGACGCAGGCGACCCTCGACCACTCGACGCCGACCCTGCCTGCGGGTGCGGACGGGCGGCTGCCCTATGCCACCGAGGCGGCGGAGAAGCAGGTCCACCAGCTGGAGGCGAACTGCGCCAAGCATGGCATCGACCTGCTCGGCCTCGACGATGCGCGGCGCGGGATCGTCCACGTGATCGGCCCGGAAATGGGCCTGACGCAGCCGGGCAAGACGATCGTGTGCGGCGACAGCCACACCTCCACGCATGGTGCGTTCGGCGCGCTCGCCTTCGGGATCGGCACGACCGAGGTCGGCCATGTGCTGGCAACGCAATGCGTGCTCCAGCGCAAGCCCAAGTCGATGCGCATCACCTTCGAAGGCGCGCTGTCGCCCGGCGTTGGCGCGAAGGACATGGCGCTCGCCATGATCGCGCAGATCGGCGCCGACGGCGGCCAGGGTTACGCGGTCGAATTCGCTGGCGAAGCGGTCGAGGCGCTGTCGATGGAAGGCCGGATGACGCTGTGCAATATGGCAATCGAGGCCGGTGCGCGCGTCGGCATGATCGCCCCCGACGAAACCACTTTCGCGTACCTCGAAGGGCGCGAGCGCGCGCCGCAGGGCGAGGATTGGGACGCAGCGGTTGCCCGCTGGCGCGAGCTGCCCTCCGATCCCGATGCAAGCTTCGACACAGAAGTCACGGTCGATGCTGCGGCGATCCGTCCGATGATCACCTACGGTGTGTCCCCCGATGCCGCTGCGCCGGTCACCGGCAATGCACCGCAGCCCGCCAATGACTCGGAGCGCGAGGCCGCCGAATACATGCGCTTCGCCGCCGACCGGCCCTTTGCCGAGGCGAAGGTCGACCGGGTCTTCATCGGCAGCTGCACCAATTCGCGCCTGTCCGACCTGCGCGAAGCCGCCGAGGTGATGCGTGGACGGCAGGTGGCCGATGGCGTTGTCGCGCTGATCGTCCCCGGCTCCGAGGTCATCCGCCAGCAGGCCGAGGCCGAAGGTCTGGACGCGATCTTCACCGACGCAGGGGCCGAGTGGCGCCTGCCCGGCTGTTCGATGTGCATCGCGATGAACGGCGATCAGGGCGCGCCGGGCGAACTGGTGGTGTCGACGTCGAACCGCAACTTCGTCGGGCGGCAGGGCAAGGGCGTGCGCACCGTGCTCGCCGGACCCGCCACCGCCGCCGCCTGCGCCATCGCGGGCCATATCGCCGACCCATCGCAATATATGAGCACGGAGACGCGCGATGCAGCCTGATCCGTTCAAGCGGCTGGAGGCGCGCACGCTCGTCGTCCGCCAGAGCAATATCGATACCGACCAGATCATCCCCGCGCGCTTCCTCACCACCACCACGCGGGAAGGGCTGGGCGCGAACGCGTTCTACGACTGGCGCTACACCGCCGACGATCAGCCCAAGAACGCTTCGCCCTTCCCGGTCGCGGGTGCGGGTGACCGGCAGGTGCTGGTGGCAGGGCCGAACTTCGGCTGCGGCTCCTCGCGCGAACACGCGCCGTGGGCCTTGCTCGACTACGGGTTTCGGGCGGTGGTCAGCTCGGACATCGCCGACATCTTCAAGAGCAACTCGCTCAAGAATGGCCTGTTGCCGGTCGAGGTCGATGCCGAGACCCACGCGGCTCTGCTCGACCGCCCGGGCGTCGCGATCGCCATTGACCTGGAGGAATGCACCCTGACCACCGAAGACGGCATCGAAGCCAGCTTCGCGGTCGAACCTTTCGCCCGACGTTGCCTGCTCGACGGGGTCGATCCGCTGGGCCACATCCTCGCGCACGACGCGCAGATCACTGCATATGAGGCCGCTGCGTGACGCATAAGATCGTACTTCTTCCCGGAGACGGGATCGGCCCCGAAGTCGCCGCCGCCGCGCGTGCTGCGCTCGAAGCGGTCGCCCCCGCGCACGGATTGTCGCTCTCCTTCGAAAGCCACGACATCGGCGGCTGCGCTATCGACGCGCATGGCGATCCTTTCCCCGAAAGCACGGCCAAGGCTTGCGCCGGGGCCGACGCGGTATTTCTGGGCGCGGTCGGCGGCCCGAAGTGGGACGGTGGGGGCCCGCGGCCCGAAGCCGGGCTCCTCGCGCTTCGCAAAGCGCTTGGTGCCTTTGCCAACCTGCGCCCGATCACGCTCTTCCCAGGGCTCGAACATCTCTCTCCGCTCAAGGAAGAATGCGTCGCCGGCACCGACATGCTGATCGTGCGCGAGCTGACCGGCGGGATCTACTTCGGCGACAAGGTGGAGGGCGACGAGACAGCCTCCGACCTGTGCTCCTATTCGCAGCCGGAGGTCGAGCGGATCGCCCGCATCGCCTTCGACGCGGCGCGTGGTCGCAAGGGCCGCGTAACCTCGGTCGACAAGGCCAACGTGCTCGCCACCAGCCGCCTCTGGCGCAACACGGTGGTCGCGCTGCGCGATGCCGAGTACCCCGATGTCGAACTCGATCACGTGCTGGTCGATGCGATGGCGATGAAGCTGATCGAGCGCCCCTCCGCCTTCGACGTAATCCTGACCGAGAACATGTTCGGCGACATCCTGAGCGACGAGGCATCGGTGATCGCCGGGTCGATCGGCCTCGCGCCCTCCGCCTCGTTGTCGGAAAGCCACGGCGGGCTCTACGAACCGATCCACGGCTCCGCCCCCGATATCGCGGGGCAGGGCAAGGCCAACCCCGTCGGCGCGATCCTGAGCGCCGCGATGCTGCTGCGCCACGCGCTGGGCGAGGGCGATGCCGCCGCTGCGATCGAGCGGGCGGTAAGCGAATGCCTTTCGGAAGGTGTCGGCACCGGCGATATCGGCGGCAGCGCCGGGACCGAGGAGGTCGTACACCGCGTGTGCGCAAGGATTGCAGAGCCCAACCCCAGCATCCCCCTTGCAGGCACCGCATCGCGAGGATAAGGGGCGTCCCTCCAAGCGAAATGCCGCTTTAGCTCAGTTGGTAGAGCACATCATTCGTAATGATGGGGTCACGTGTTCGAGTCACGTAAGCGGCACCACCTTTCCCATAATATCCGCGCGCCGCTGTAAGGCGAAAGGCCGTTCGGTTAGGTACGCCCGTGCGAAGCGAATGGGTGGGCTTTGGCATCACTCCAATATGTGCGCGCAGGCACTGCAGGCGTCGCTGCTTGCAAGCAACGCCGAATAAGTCGGCACGCTGTTATCGTATTGTTATGTCGGGGGCCGACCACCGCGATGGGCGGTCGCTCACACTCGAATGCTCTTCGAATCGGTTGATCGCCCAAGCCGCGTCTCGGCGCAAACGCGAACTTGGGGAGAGCTATGCAACACAAGAAAACCATCGCTGCGGTGGCTGCGGGATTGACACTTGCGATCGGAGGCGCGGCACTCATGCCCGGGCTGGGCCTGGTCGCGGCAGACCATCTCGATCCGCCCAGCAGGACCGATCCGTCGGTCGATTCCACGCCTGATCGCGCTGCCGATATCGCGGACCTTTTTGCGTGGCACGACGCGGACAACGTCTACTTCATCATGACCTTCGCAGGCCCGCAGGCGACCGACCAGCCGGCGACCTACGATCCGGACGTCCTCTACACCATCAACGTCTCCAACGATTCGCCGCGCACCACGGCCGACTTTCCGATCTATGTCCGCTTCGGCGCAGGTTCGGGCAGCAACGAATATGGCGTTCAGGTTTCGGGGATACCCGGTACCAGCGGCCCGATTGAAGGCTCGGTGGAGAAAACGCTTACGCAGGATGGCGCCACGGTCCGTGCAGGCCTGTTCGACGATCCGTTCTTCTTCGACCTGCAGGGTTTCAAGGACACCGCATCGACTGGCACGCTGAGCTTCGATTCTTCGCGCGACTTTTTCGCCGGACAGAACCTTACCGCCATCGTCATCAGCATCCCGCGCGATCGGATCGAGAATGGAACAAGCCCGATCGATGTATGGGGCACAACCGCGCGTATCGGAGGACAAATGTAATGGAAACGAACAAACGCTCCATCCGCCGCACTCTTCTGATGACGGGGTCGCTGGCTCTCATCGCGGGAACATTGTCGGGCTGCTTTGACGACGACGACGACCAGCAGCCGGACCCGACGCCCACGATGGCGCCGTCGCCTACGCCGACCCAGACCACTTACGACGTGACCCCGTGCCTGCAGCAGGAAGTGGCACCGGGAGTTTCGGTCGCCGGTCTGATCGTGCCCGATACCCTGACGCTGGACCTTAGCGGAACCTCGGGCTTCCCCAATGGCCGCAAGCTTTCGGATCCGGTCATCGACGTAACCCTGGCTGTGATCTTCCTCGATCTCGACACCCATTCGGCGACGACGCTGGCCGGACTGCCCCTGAATCCGCCTTCGAACGATGTGGCATTCCAGTCCTCGTTCCCGTTCCTGGCGCCGCCTCAGGGTTCGCCGCCGGTGACCACCGCAACGGGGACTACGTTTACCTTCAGGTCGAGTTCGCCCGATCAGTATACGCGCGTAGACCGAATGGGCATGCCCGCCGTGTCGACCGCGTTGATCGGGTCCGACACCAAGGTGGCCTATAACGATGCCGACCCCGCGGACGATGCCAGCGGTACTTTCGTACCCGAGCTGACCGAGCAGTTGACCGGCTTAACCAATGCACTGGCCGACGACCTCGTGGCAGCTGGCCTCCAGCCGTGCGCTACCGCGACCACCGCGAGCTGACACCTCGAAGCTGATCCAGCCCCGGCGCAACCTCGCCGGGGCTGGCTCGGTCATTGGGAGACATAGGATCATGCCGCGAACTCGGCTCCTGATCTTTGTGCTCGGCTTTCCGGCGGTTCTGGTCGCCGGGCTGTTCCTGGCACCGAAAATTGTGCCGCATTCGACCGAGGAACCGCACTATTCGGCAAGCGATTTGCCGCACGCAGGATACGGCCCGGTCAGCCAGGGCGACGCGGAAACGAAGGTGCGCGAGCGGATCGAATATGCGACCGAACTGGCGGCAGAGAGACCGGACCAGTGGTTGCCGAAACAGGTCCTCGCCCGGGCTCTCAGATCCCGGTATCTCGTCGATGGCAACGCGGACGCATTGCGCGATGCGGGGCGCCAGCTCGCGCTTGCGCGCAGCGTTGCCGACGATGGAGCTGGTCCGGCCCTCGTTTCGGCGGAATGGTCGATGGAAGTGCACGATCTCGACGGAGCCGAAGCTGGGCTGGCCGCATACGACAAGAGTGTCGTGAAGCTTTCGACCGGCGAACAGGCGACTGCACTCGAACTTCGTGGCGATATCAATTTTTACCGCGGCGACATCTCTGCTGCGGAACGTTTGTACGACGCAGCCCGGAAGATCGAGAACGGACCAAGCGTGCAGGTCCGGCTCGCGGTGCTGGAAAAATCGCGCGGCAATTTCGATGCCGCGATCACTCATCTTGTAAATGCCGCGAGGCTCGACAGCCTCAGGACCCCGCAAACCCTCGCAAACATCGCGTTGCAGGCAGGCGCGATCGAATTTGCACGGGGGCGGTACGATGTCGCGCAAAAGTGGTACCGCAAGGCAGACGAGCTCTTCGCCGACTACTGGAAGACCAAGCTCTATCTGGGGGAAGCAGCGCTGGTAGCGGGCAATACCGACCAGGCAGCAGCCATGTTCGAAAATGTCGCGGTCGACACGGGAGACCCCCAGGCCATGGACGCGCTCGCCATGCTCTACCGCCGGTCGGGTGACCGGCAGCGAAGCAAGGCGTGGGCCGCGCGCGCATCTGCCGAATGGGAAAAGCGCGTCGGAGACATTCCATCGGCCTACGTCGCGCACGCAGCGGAACACGAACTGGCTTTCGGCGATCCCGCAAGGGCGCTCTCCTATGCGCGCAAGAATGCGACCACCCGGCCCAATGGCGAGGCGTATCTTCTGCTCGCCCGGGCATTGTCAGCAAACGGGCAAGACAGCGCGGCCATGCGGCAACTGATGCGCGCAGAGAGGGCCGGCTGGAAGAGCGCACGCCTCTATGTCGAGATCGCTCAGCTCAGTGCGGCTTTGGGGGATGAGGAGCACGCGGCCGAGGCGCGGGACATGGCCCTGAAACTGAATCCGCAAATCTATTCGCCAGAGGCGACCCTCATCTGGTTCGCGCACGGATGAGCATGACCAGATCCCTCCTATTCGCGATGCTGGCGATCCTGTGGATTGTTCCGGCAGCTGCCCACACGAGCGCGAGCAGCGAGGTGCGGCTGGAGCCGACCAAGACCGGCATCGTGGCTGATGTGACGATCCCTCAGGCCGAATACGCCTACGCCAGTGGCAACACCGCATCGAACGATCAGGCTTCGCTGGCAGATGCGAAACGTTACCTACTGGCCCACACCGCCATACGATCCGCCGATGGATCGGAATGGAATGTCACGATTGCGGATGTCCACTTTGCCAGGAACGCGGGCACACCGGACCTGCTTGCGAAGATAGCCTACGATCCGCCGGCGGGGGCCGCCCCCGACAGGTTCGACTTCGAATGGTCTGCCGTGATCGCCAACACGCCAGATCACGTGACCCGGGTCGTTCTCGACAAAAACGACCTGTCCGGGCCGCAATTGATCGGACTGCTGCGCGAAGGGAATACACAGGTCACGGTGGTTGCGGGCCGATCGACCGCGCTCGCCCGATTTGGCAGCGCGATCCAGGTAGGTGCCGAGCATATCCTTGGCGGGCTGGATCACCTCGCGTTTCTGGTCGCCTTGTTGCTGGCAGCTCCATTGCTTGCAAAGAACGGCCATTGGCAGGCGCTGCGGAGCGGCAAGGAAGCGGCCATCGCCGTAGCGCAGCTCGCGAGCGGGTTCACAATCGGCCACAGCATCACGCTCATCAGCGTCGCGCTGACCGGGCTTACCCTGCCGGCCCCGCCGGTCGAGATTTTCATCGCGGCCACGATATTGCTCGCCGCGTTCAACGTCATCAGGCCGATCTTCGCCCGGCGCGAACTCTGGATCGCGGTTCTGTTCGGCCTCGTTCACGGGTTGGGTTTTGCTGGCTTCATCAGGGAGGCCGATGCCGACCTGACCCGCAATATTTCGACCCTGCTCGGTTTCAACGTTGGGCTCGAACTGGTGCAGATCGCGGTTATCGTGGCAGTCGTTCCGTTGCTGCTATTCATCGCCAGGCGAGGCTTTTACAGCCCGTTCCGGATCACGGCCGCAGCGGTATTGATCGCTTCATCGGGGTTCTGGATGGTGACCAGGACGGTCGACGCGGTGGCCTGACCGTTCAATGCGTCACGCGATGTCCACGCCCCGATTTGAATTCCCATTTGTAGGCCGCGAAACCCCGCACCGAAACGATCTGGTCGAAGTCCGGATCGATTTCCCTGAAGGTCGAACGGACGCGACCGACATACACCGAAATCGATTGGTCGAAGACATCGCCATCAAGCCATTCGGCGAGATAGGAGCGTGTCAGGGCACGCCCTCTGGCAGCGATCAGCGCTTCCACGATTTGATGCTGAACCCTCGGCAATTCGAGTCTTTCGCCCTGGAAATACAGAACTCCGCGATCTTCGACGATAATGTTGCCGTAGGCAATCTTGGTGTCTTCCACCAATTGCTCCCCGCAATGCGGGCATGTCTGATTTGGCATGTCTGCGTTCTCCCCTCGCCGATCGGGATGCCGTGAGCGGAGTTACAAGGGAGAAGCCGGTTCGGATGCACTCGAGGCGGAAAAAATTTATCTTCGACGTTTCAATGCTATGGATTGTAGATGGGCGCGGGAAGGAAAGAGGGGACTGTGACTGATCGGAAAGCCATCCTGGTCCAATCCCTGACGGCGGTCGCTGCGGGAGACCGCGCATCGCTCCAGACGGTTTACGACATGACGTCGGCCAAGGTCTTCGGCACGATCATCCGGATTGTCCGTCGGCGCGAGGTCGCTGAAGATCTGGTGCAAGAGGTCTACGTAACGGTATGGCGTCGTGCTGGCCGGTTCGATCCCGCCAAGGGCAGCCCGATCACGTGGCTTTGCACGATCGCCCGCAACCTGGCCCTGAACAGCCTGCGCAAGCGCGGGCGCGACGATGAATTCGGGGATGACGAGTTTCCCGACCTGGCCGATAATTCGATAGTGCCCGCGGACGACTGGCTTTGCACACAGGAAGACAGTGTCGCCCTGGCCGATTGTCTGGAGACCCTTCGGGAAGATCACCGCCGGTCGATCAAACTGGCGTTTTTCGAGGGGCTTTCGCATTCGGAGCTGGCGGAAAAGGTCGACGTTCCTCTCGGCACGTTGAAAAGCTGGATCAGGCGCGGGCTTGCCGGGCTGAGAGGATGTCTGGGTGGCTGATACGACCTCACCCATCGATGACGACGCTTTTATCCGCGCGGGCGAACATGCGCTCGGCGTGCTTGAAGGCGAGGAACTCAGCGCGGCTCGCCGCGCGATGCTGGCGGATGGCGACTTCGCAGACGCGGTCGAATGGTGGACCTACCGTCTGGGTACGATGGCCGAGGCGACATCGCCTTTCGCGGTCTCGGCAGCAGTTTGGCGTGGTATCGAGGCGCGGATCGACGCGATCGAGGCTTCGGATCGCAGCGCTGCCGCCTCGCTGGCAGATCGGAGAATGTCGCGGTCGAGCGTGGCTGCACTGTTCGCCGGTGCGGCTATGGCAGTGGCCAGCCTGGTGCTTTTCCTCGCAACACCGCGCGTATCCGAGGCGCCGGACCAGTCGCCCAGTTCGCAGGCGGGCCCGCAGCTCATCGCCCAGCTTCAGGACGAGGACGCGTCTCGCAAGCTCGCCGGGGTGATCGACATGGCGGGCAACAGGCTCGCCCTCAATGTTTCCGGATTGGAAGCCGAAAGCGGGAAGACCCCGGAATTGTGGGTCATTCCGGCCGGGGGTGCGCCGGTTTCGCTGGGCGCGATCCCCGGATCCGGGGCTTTCGACCGCGCGCTCACGCCGGAAGAAGTGCGCCTGCTCGTTGCAGGATCGACCCTCGCCGTGACATTTGAGGATGATGACGGCCAGCGCCACGAGACTCCGACCTTGCCGATCCTATTGGCAGGGACGCTTGATCAGGTCTGATCTCCGGATCATTATCCGACCATCGGCCGATTGATCGGCGCATTGCTGTCTTATCAACCAATGGGGTCGCGTGTTCGTATCACGCCAGCGCCGCCCCACCGGCTGCCAATCCGCGCACCGCACTAAGGTGACCGGCCGTTCGGCCCTGCCGCATCCAACTGGTGGGGCATTCGTGGTCGTTCGCGCCACTATGCGCAGCGCATCCCAGGCACCGCACCCTCCACTGTCCGCATGCAGCGCAAACAAGGGCGCGCGCCGTGATCGCATTCCTGTTTCGCGCATGAAGACGTCCCCGACCGGGAAAGACATTCACACGAACGTGAGTGAATGTTGACATGACGACTCGATTCGCGGATGAGGGCTCCACCACGGCGCATAGATGGCCGGGAGAAAATGGAGAGGACTATGAGGGGATCGCTTCTGGCGACCGCATCTGCGGCCGCGTTTGTGTTCTTGCCGACCGCAGCCAGCGCTCAGGCTGCCAGCCAGTCGCAAGACGATGTCGACGCGGAGACCGAAACCGTCGAAGAGATTTCGCCCGCGGCCAAGGCCGGAGAGGGCAACACGATCATCGTCACCGCAACCCGGCGCGAGGCGCGGCTGCAGGATGTGCCGCTCAGCGTCAGCGCTTTCACCCAGGAAGAGCTGACCGCGAATGGCATCGTCGGTTACGAGCGGCTTGCGCGCGAAACGCCAGGCGTCGTGCTCAACCGGCCAACTCAGAACTTCAACAATTTCACCGCGCGCGGTATCTCGACCAACGGGTACAGCGCTGGCCTGCAGGCACCAGTCGCGATCTATATCGACGAACTGCCGATCTCCGCGAACGGCAACTCGACGATCCTCGACCCGAACCTTTACGACGTCGAACGCGTCGAATTCCTGCGCGGCCCGCAGGGCACGCTGTTCGGTTCGGGATCGCTCGCAGGCGCGATGCGGATCATTACCAAGGCGCCCAATCCGAACCGGTTCGAAGCGTCCGCGCTGGTCGACCTGGGCTACACCGAAATGGGCGGGCTGCGGCAGCGCTACAACGGCATGGTCAATGTGCCCATCGCGGAAGATACCGTCGCATTTCGCGCGGTCGGTTATTACCGCAACGAAGATGGCTGGGTCGACAATATCGGCACCGGGATCGACGATGCCAACTCGATCGAAGCTTACGGCGTCCGTGCTGCGCTGCTGATCGAGCCGACCGACCGGTTCTCGGTCAAGCTGTCGGTGAACAAGGAAATCAGCAATCCTGCCGATTCATCGCTGACCAACCCTAACCTCGGCAAGTTCGTCCGCAGGACCGACCAGCCCGACCTGTTCCAGAGCGACCTGCTCGCGATCAACGCCACGGTGAACGTCGACTTCGGCTTTGCCGAGCTGGTGAGCTCGAGCACCTATTCGGACCTGACCGGCGACTTCATCGTCGATCTTGCCGGCACCTACAACCAGTTGGTGCCATTCTCGCTCGACGCGGTGGGGGCCGACGACATCTTCGTTCAGGAAGTGCGCCTGACATCGTCGCACCCCGGCCCGATCGAATGGATCATCGGCGGCTTCTACTTCGACAAAAGGCGCAACGTCGATTTCGATTATCGCACAACGCAGGCGTTCCTGAACCAGACGAACACCACCCAGTTTACAGACCTGTATTACCAGCGGTTCAAGAACTACACCGACATCAGCGAAAAGGCTGTGTTCGGCGAGCTGACCTATCGTTTCAGCGACAGCTTCTGGGTTACCGGCGGGCTGCGCTACGGCGAGGTCGAGGTGCAGACCACGACCCGCGGCGGCGGCTACAACAGCAATTTCCTCACCAGAGGCTATTGCACCGTGTTCACAGCGCAGTGCCTGGGTTTCATACCGGCGCTGACGATCACGTCCATCCAGCCATCGACCGGGTTGCTGGCGAAGGACGACAAGCTTTCCTGGAAGGCTAGCGCTTCGTTCAAGCCGAGCGCCAACCTCACAACCTACGCGACCGTGTCCACCGGCTTTCGTCCGCCGGTCGTCAATGCGCGCGCCGGGCTTGCACCGCCGGCGGCGCAGCCGAACGACATCACCATTCCAGCCGGGGCAACTTCGGACAAGCTGACCAACTATGAAGTCGGCCTGAAGGGGTCGTTCTTCAACAATCGCTTCACTGCCAATCTGGCCGCCTTCTACATCGACTGGAACAACATCCAGGTGCAGGCGAACCGCGTTTCGGACGCAATCCAGTTCGCCACAAATATCGGCGGCGCGGTGAGCAAGGGCTTCGAATTCGAACTGGTCGCAAGGCCGGTCGACGGGCTAAGGCTGTCGGCGAGCGGGGCTTATATCGACGCCCATATCGACGATCTGTCGGCAAGCGAAGCGGCGATATCGGGTGCGGAGCCCGACATCCGGCTGGCAACGCCCGAGTTCCAGGGTTCGGCAACTGCGACCTACAGCTTCGCGGTCGGTGATACGGAGACGGCCTTCGTTACCGGCAATGTAGCCTATGTCGGCTCGTTCCCCGGCCTGTTCCCGAACGTGCCCGGGCAGCCCAACGTGCAGTCGCCGCAATACGACTTCACCGACGAGTACGTTTTCGTCAATGCCTATGCTGGGGTGAACCTGACGCCTGATCTTTCGGTCACGGCCTATATCGAAAACGTAACGAACAACGATGCGATCACCTACGTCCACCCGGAAGCTTTCCTGGATGGGCGCTACGGTCGCCTGCGTCCGCGCACCTTCGGGCTACGGACCAGCTACACGTTCTAGAGCCGTCTTCCCCCGCGCGCCCACATGGGCGCGCGGGGCCCAAACTGGCGTGCATTGCTCACCTTGGATCGAAGGGGGCGACCCGCGCTCCACTACCCAGGTGATTATCGTGCAGACTTACAGGCTACTTCATTTCTTCGCCCTGATATCCATCGCCTTTGTCTCCAGTTGCGCCATGGTCGCGTCGGCGGCGGCGCCCGGCGATGCCCAAGATGCGGGCGGTGCGGTAGTCGATGCGCCAGCAGGTTCGGTCAGAGGAACCAGCGAAGGTGCAGTCGCTGTTTACAAGGGTATTCCCTACGCCGCCCCGCCGGTGGGTGAGGCACGCTGGCAGCCGCCGCGTCCTGCGGAGCGGTGGGACGGTGTGCGCGATGCAACGGCGTTCGGCCCGGCGTGCTATCAGCCGACCGTCCCGGGTGCGGCCAACGGCATCTATTACGAAGACGTCGGTGCGATGAGTGAGGATTGCCTCTCGCTCAACGTTTGGACTCCGCAAGATGCCGAGAATGCCCCGGTGTTCGTGTGGATCCACGGCGGCGCGCTGGTTTCGGGCGCGAGCAGTTTCGAAATGTATGACGGTGCGCGGCTTGCGAAACAGGGCGTGGTCGTCGTGTCGATCAACTACCGCCTCGGTGTGCTGGGTTTCCTTGCCCACCCCGAGCTCAGTACGGAGTCGCCCGAGCAGATCTCGGGCAATTACGGGCTCATGGACCAGATCGCGGCGCTCCGCTGGATCGAGCAGAATATCAAAGCCTTCGGCGGCAACCCCGACAACGTGACAATCGCCGGGGAATCGGCAGGTGCGCTGAGCGTCATGTGGCTGATGACTTCGCCCGCGGCGCGTGGCCTGTTCGACAAGGCGATCATGGAAAGCGCCTACATGATATCCTCGCCTGCGCTGAAGACAGCGCAGAACGGGCATCCTTCAGCAGAATCGATGGGGACCTGGCTGCAGGGCCAGCTCGATGCGCCCGATCTCGCCGCGCTACGCGACATGGAGCCGGGCGCGCTGGTCAACCGCGCGGCCCGCGCAGGTTTTCTCACCTGGAGCACGGTCGACGGGAAGCTGATCCCGCATCAGATCGCCGAGACTTTCGATCGCGGGGAGCAGGCGCCCGTTCCCCTGCTTGCAGGGTTCAACAGCGGCGAAATCCGCTCACTGCGTCGTCTTCTGCCGCCTGCTCCTGCGACCAGGTCGGCCTACGAGGAAAAGATCCGCGAGCAGTACGGCGATCTCGCGGAGGTCTTCCTTGCGCTCTATCCGTCCGACAATATCGACGAGAGCATGCTCGCTGCCACCCGCGACGCGCTCTACGGCTGGACTGCGGAGCGGCTTGCGCGAAAGCAGACCATCCTTGGCGAAGACGCGTATCTCTACCTGTTCGACCACGGCTATCCTGCGGCGGACAAGGCCGGGCTGCACGCCTTCCACGCGTCAGAAATTCCATACGTTTTCGGGACTATCCACGACACTGCGCCGAACTGGCCGAGCATTCCCCGCAAGGCTGACGAGCGCGAGCTTTCGGGTGCGATGATGCAATACTGGACGAGCTTCGCGCGTGACGGCTTACCGACGGCGCACGGTCAGGTGGATTGGCCCGCCTACGGGCCGGATGCCAACTTCATGGTATTCGACGCGGTGCCGCAGACCGGCAAGCAGTTGCTCGGCACGCGTTATGCGCTGAACGAGGCGGTGGTGTGCCGAAGGCGTGCGGCGGGCGACCAGCCGTGGCACTGGAACACCGGAGTTGCGAGCCCGCCCGTCCCCCCGAAGGTCGAGGGATGCCAATGATACCGGGTGCGATGCAGCCTTATTCTCTGACGGTTGACAAGTTTCTCGATCACGCGGCGAAATGGCATTCCCGTTCGCAAGTGGTTACTGCCACGGGAGCCGGTGACTCGACCCGGACCGACTACCTTGCGCTGCGGGCACAGGCGCAGCGCGTTTCGGCGGCGCTGGCGGAGCGCGGCGCAGGCCAGGGCGATGTCGTCGCGACGCTCGCATGGAATACGCAGGAGCACCTCGAAAGCTGGTACGGCATCATGGGCATGGGCGCGATCTGCCACACGCTCAATCCGAGGTTGCTACCCACACAGCTCGCCGCGATGCTGGGCGAGAGCGGTGCGCGCTTATTGATCCTGAGCGCCGACCTCCAGCCGCTGGCGAGCGACGTTCTAGCTCTGGGTACGGCGATTAAAGAGGTGCTCCTGATCGATAACGGTCTGTCTGCCGGGCAGATTGCCGGTGACACGTTCAAGGCAGGGACTTTGGCCGATGCGACGCGGCAGGCGACGCGCGAGGTGGAATGGGGTCGCTTCGACGAGGATGCGCCCTGTGGACTGTGCTTCACCTCGGGCACGACAGGGGCGCCGAAGGGCGTCACCTACACGCATCGTGGCAACTATCTGCACACCCTGCGCCAGCTGCAGGCAGATGTCGCAGGGCTGACTGGCGAGGATGCCATTCTCACCATGGTTCCGATGTTCCACGCCAACGCCTGGGGCCTGCCATTTTCGGTTCCGGCGGTCGGAGGCAAGCTTGTCCTGCCCGGTCGGCATGCCGACGGAGCGACTCTGGCCCGGCTGATCGTCGAGGAGCAGGTCACCGTGGGGGTCGGCGTGCCCACGGTCTGGCTCGGGCTGATGGATCATCTCGAGCGCACGGGGGAAGAATTGCCTTCCCTGAGGCGGATCATGGTGGGGGGCGCTGCCATGTCTCCTTCCTTGATGGAGCGGATCGAGCGACGCGGTATCCGCGTGCAGACGACCTGGGGGATGACCGAAATCTCGCCTTTGGGCACCGCGATGCCGCCAACTGCCGGGACGCGGCTACCTTCCGCTTCCGGCCGTCCCGCGATCGGGATCGATCTGATGCTTACCGACGCATCGGGGAAGGCGCTGGACCAGCAACGCGGGGCGCAAGGCCACCTGTGGGTGCGTGGTCCCAGCGTAGTGGAACGCTATCTGGGGCAGGCAGAACCCGTGACCGATGATGGGTGGTTCGATACCGGTGACCTGGCGCGCATCGACGAGTGCGGCATCCTGACCATCACCGGTCGTGCCAAGGACCTCATCAAATCCGGCGGGGAATGGATCAATCCGGCGGAAATCGAGGCGATCGTCGGTGCGCATCCCGATGTATCGCAGGCTGCGGTGATCGGCCGCGAGCACGCGAAGTGGGGCGAGCGCCCGGTTCTGCTGGTCGAACTGCGCGACGGGGCCGAGATCGGCGACGAAGCGCTCCTCGACACGCTGGAAGGAAAGGTCGCGAGCTGGTGGAGGCCCGATAGCGTGCTTCGGCTGGCGAACATGCCATTGGCAGCGACAGGAAAAATCGACAAACTGCGCTTGAGGTCGGAATACGGCCGATGACCACTCTTTCGGAAAAGCCTGCGCTGCGCCTGGCGCCGCGTGCACAGAGGATAAGCGATTTGTCGAATACCAAGGCGCGGGCCAAGCGTCCCACCAAAGCCGAACAGCGTGCCGAAACGACCGAACAGATCCTCGACGAGGCGGAATACCTCTTCTCGCGTCACGGCCTGCACGGCGTAACCCTGAAGGATGTGGCCAAGCGTGTGGGCGTTCATCACACGCTCCTGAACTATTATTTCGAGGACAAGCAAAAGCTGTTCGAGGCAGTCTTCGGTCGCCGCGCGGTGGTGGCGAACGAAGTGCGCATGAAAGCGCTCGACGAATACGAGCGAGAGACCGACGGCAAGCCAACGGTCGAAGGTGCGCTGCACGCGTTCCTCGATACCAACCTCGATCTTTACGGGGAGGGCGGCGATCAATGGCGCCATTCCGGAAGGCTTGCGGCGCTGGTTTCGAACACTCCCGAATGGGGCGCAGACATGTTCGATGAATGGTTCGACCCCGTCGTCCTGCGGCTGATCGAACTGCTCAAGAGGGCGCTTCCCGATGCTGCGGAAGAAGACCTGTTCTGGGGCTATCATTTCACTACCGGCGCGCTGATGCTCACACTCGCGCGGACCGGGCGTATCGACAAGCTTTCGGGCGGGCTCGCAAAGTCCGAGGATTTCAACGCGGTCAAACAGCGCATGGCCCGCTTCATGGCGGCAGGGATCAGGGACATCTGCGCTAAAGACGACGCAGAGGAAGCTTCGAAAGGCTGATTTGGGCGGGGCTCCGGACTTCAGCGGGCAGAAGTCTTCCCAGTAAGATATTAACTCGCTAGAGAGTGAATGATTGATGCAAAGGGTTTGGAACAGATCGATGGGCGAAAACAGGGCACTCGAAGGCAGGGTTGCAATCATCACCGGCGCAGGTGGCGGCTTGGGCCGGTGCCATGCCCTTGAACTGGCGCGACACGGCGCCAGGATCGTGGTCAACGATCTCGACGAAGGGGCTGCCGGAACAGTTGCCCAGACGATCCGCGAGAACGGCGGAGAAGCGATCGCTGCGGTATGCTCGGTTACCGATGAAGCGGCGGTCGCGCGAATGGTCGACAGGGCGATCGATGCCTGGGGCCGGATCGACGTCCTCGTCAACAATGCGGGCATCCTGCGCGACAAGAGCTTCGCCAAGATGGACATGGCGGACTTCCGCCTCGTTCTCGACGTGCACCTGATGGGCGCGGCAATCTGCACCAAGGCGGTGTGGGGGCAGATGCGCGCGCAGGAGTACGGGCGTATCGTGATGACCACATCGTCCTCGGGTCTCTACGGCAATTTCGGCCAGGCGAACTACGGCGCGGCCAAGATGGCGCTGGTCGGCCTGATGCAGACGCTCGCTATCGAAGGCGCGAAGTACAATATTCGCGTCAACGCGCTCGCGCCGACCGCGGCAACGCAAATGACCGGCGGTGTGCTGGCGGAAGAGGCTCTTGCCGAGCTCGACCCGGCCCTCGTCAGCCCCGGCGTGGTGCAGCTGGTGCGCGAAGATGCGCCTACCCGGACGATCCTGTGCGCCGGTGCCGGGCATTTCGCCGCCGCGAACGTCACTCTGACCGACGGCGTGCAAATCGGCGGCGGCCAAGATGCGGCGGCGGAGGTCGCGCGTCACTGGTCCACTATCGTCGATCGTTCGGGCGAGATCGTGCCCGAATACGGCTTCACCCAGGCGGAACGCGAAGTGGCGGCGGCGAAGCGCGAGCAAGAGCAAATGGCTGCAGCAACCTAAGCGGACTGCGCCGGCACACGCGGGAAAACCCGCGGTGCATGATGAGAGAGGAGCGATGAAGGCATGAAACGGCTCTGCATCGGTGCGTGCATATTGGCGGCCACGCTGCTGCTCGGCGGCTGCGCGACACCCGGCGCTGCGCCCGAAGCGATCTCGGCCCCTCTGGCAAGCACGACGGGTGGCGAGCTGCGCGGCGTGCGTGAGGGCGATCTCTCGGTCTTCCGGGGCATCCCCTACGCCGCTGCGCCGACAGGTGATTTGCGTTGGGCCGCCCCTCGCCCTGCCGGGAGATGGCAGGGGGTACGCGATGCGAGCGCCTTCGGGCCGGGCTGCATCCAGCCGCCCGTGCCCGCGACGAGCCTGTACAACGACCCGCCATCCTCGACCTCCGAAGACTGCCTCACGCTCAACATATGGGCGCCGCACGATGTGCAAGATGCGCCGGTGATCGTGTGGATCCACGGCGGTTCGCTGCGGATCGGGGCGAGCAGCCTGCCGATGTACGACGGCAGCGAATATGCCAGCCGCGGGGTCGTCTTCGTGTCGATCAATTATCGCCTCGGCGTGCTCGGCTGGCTGGCGCACCCAGAACTTTCGGAGGAATCCGCCGATGGTCTCTCGGGCAATTACGGCCTTCTCGACCAGATTTCCGCGCTCAAGTGGGTGCGCGACAACATCGCCGCTTTCGGAGGCGACCCCGAGAATGTGACGGTGATGGGCGAATCCGCCGGCGCGCTCAGCACCACCTATCTGATGGTGAGCCCGCCCGCGCGCGGCCTGTTCGAAAAGGCGATCATCCAGAGCACCAACCTGCGCACCTTCCCCGCGCTGTCAGAGCCTGCCTACGGGATGCCCTCTGCCGAGCAGATCGGTGTCGACATGCTGGCCAAGCTTGGTGCCAGCGATATTGCCGGTGCGCGAGCGATGGACGCTCAGGACCTGACCAACCGTTCGACCATGGCGGGCTTCAATCCGCAGGGCACGATCGACGGGACGACGCTGCCGCGCCAGCTGATCGACACCTTCGATAGTGGCGAACAGGCGCGCGTTCCGGTGATCGTCGGTTATAACGCGCACGAATACCGCCCGGTGGGGGCGCCGGGCGTCGCCATGCCCACCGACGCGGACGAGTACGCGGCCCGGATCGGCGCAATCTACGGCGACCTCGCGCCCGAATTCCTGCGGATTTATCCGCATGAAGGGGGGACCGATGCGCTGCTCGACGCGACGGGCGACGGCATCTTCGGTGCGTCGGGCGAACGCATCGCGAAGAGCCAGCAGGCGCTGGGCCTCGGGTCCTACTTCTACGTCTTCGACCATTGCTACCCCTCGGCGCGCGCGCGCGACCTGTGCGCGTTCCACGCCAGCGAACTGCCCTTCACCTTCGGTAACCTAAGGGGCGAGGACCTGCCCGATGTGTGGCCGGTGCCCGACGGGCCCTATGACCGCGCAATCTCGAACGCGATGCTCGACTACTGGACCAGCTTTGCCGCGGACGGCGTGCCGCGCGCTGTCGGGCTTCCCGACTGGCGGAGCTACGGCGCGGGGCAGAACTTCTTGGCGTTCGAGGATGCGCCGGTCGCCGGACGCGATTTCAAGCCTGGCATGATCGAATTGCACGAGGCCTTCGGTCACCAGCAGCGCGAGGCCGGGCAGGCTTGGGGCATGCTGGTGGGCCTCGCGGCCAAGCCCGCAACGGACAAGAAATAGCAGCGAACAGGGGATAGCATGAGCACCACCGATACCAGCAGCCCTCCGGCCGCTCCGCCGACGCAAACACCCTATGCGAAGCCATCGTACCGGTACTTCGTGCTCGGCGTGTTGACGCTGGTCTACGCGCTCAACTTCGTCGACCGGCAGCTGCTGGTGATCCTGCAAGAGCAGATCAAGGTGGAGCTGGAGCTTTCGGACACGCAGCTTGGTCTGCTCTCGGGCCTGTCGTTCGCGATCTTCTACGTCGTCTGCGGCATCCCGATTGCGCGCTGGGCTGACAAGGGCGTTCGCCGCAACATCATCGCGCTTTCGCTGACCGTGTGGAGCGGGATGACCGCGATCAGTGGTCTGTCGCAGAACTATCTTCACCTGCTCCTCGCGCGGATCGGCGTCGGGGTGGGCGAAGCAGGCGGCAGCCCGCCCGCGCACTCGATGATTTCGGACATTTTCCCGGAAAAGGAACGCGCGACCGCTCTCTCTGTCTATTCCATCGGTATCTACATCGGCATCCTTACCGGCTTCGCGTTGGGCGGTTTCATCGCCGAAGCCTTCGGCTGGCGGATGGCCTTCTTCGTGGTCGGTGTTCCCGGCATCCTCGTCGCGCTGTTCTTGCGTTTTGCCGTCGCGGAGCCGATCCGCGGCTGGTCCGAAAAGCGGGAAACCGAAGCGGGCAACAACCCGACCTTTTTCACGGTGCTCAAATTCCTGTGGTCGCGGAAGACCTTTCGCAATCTTGCGCTCGCGGGAAGCCTGCAGGCGATGGTGATCTACGCCATCGGCAACTGGTTGCCTTCGTTCTTCCTGCGCTTTCACGAGATCGGGCTGGCAGAACTGGGCATCTGGATGGCGCTGACGTCGGGCTTCGGCGGCGGTGCAGGTTCCTTCTTCGGCGGATGGTTCGCGGACAAGATGGGGCAGCGGGACCGTCGTTGGTATGTGTGGGGCTCCGCAATCATGATCCTCGCCATCGCGCCGGTGCTGCTGGTTATCCTGACGACCGGCGACATGAAACTGGCGCTGCTACTGACCGGCGTGTTTCACTTCCTGTCCGCTTCGTATCTCGGCCCGGCACTGGCCGTGTCGCACGGGCTGGTGGGCTTGCGGATGCGCGCGCTGACCTCGGCGATCTTTTTCTTCTTCATCAATCTGATCGGGCTCGGCCTCGGTCCGTTCATTGTCGGGAACCTGAGCGATCGCTTCATGGCTGCCGGGTCCGAGACGGCGCTGCCCACCGCCATGCTGATCGTCGGGTGCGCGGCCTCGCTATGGGGCGGGGCGCACTACCTGCTCGCATCCCGGCACATCCGTAAGGATATCGCGGACAGCCCGGCGAGCGCGCCGAAGGTCGAGGCGCTGTGATCGGGGCGAGCAGGCGTTTCGCCGGTGTCGCCAGCCTCGCTGCGCTGTCGGTTGCTGCCTGCGCGACGACCGGCGAACCGCCTGCCACGCCGCTCACCGTGGCCGACACGCCGACCGATGCGCGTGCGCCGGATGGAGAATACATCTCCTGGCGCGAGCACCGGATCGACGACGAGGACCTAGCAGGCGTGCCGATCCGTGGCGGCGATGGCTTGCAGATGGCCGATATCGACCGCGACGGCTTTCTCGATATCGTCTCGGTGCACGAGGATTCGAACCACCTGCGCATCGCCTTCGGCAGCGCCGATCCCGACCCCTGGGTGCTGACCACGGTCGCTTACGGAAACATCGTCGGCGCGATCGAGGATGTCGCGATCGGCGATCTCGACGGCGACGGATGGCCCGATCTGGTGTCCGCCAACGAGGAGGCGCATCTAGCCTATTTCCAGAATCCGGGAAGCCAGCTGGCGGCGCGGGAAGGCAACTGGCCCAGCCTGATCCCGCCGGTCACGCAGGGGCGCGGATCGTGGCTGCGCGTCTTCATCGCCGATATCGACGGCGACGGGCGCAACGACGTGATTGGCGCGAACAAAGGAGCGAGCGATATCGTCGATCCCGACGCCCCGCGCGCCGACCGGACGACCTCTCTTTTCACCATCGGCGGCGATCCGCTGAACCCCGATGCGTGGTACGAGCAGGTTTTGCTGGCCAGGGATGTGCCGAACACGGCCATGCCGGTCGATATCGACGCGGACAGCGACCTCGACATGCTTGCCGCTGCCCGGCTCGATCAGGTGGCCTATATCCTCGAAAATCGGGGGACGGGGGCAGACGGCAAGGTCAGCATCGCGCTGCACGCCATCGCCATCGACGACAGCGCACTCGCCGGGTGCAGCGTGGCGACGTCCGCATTTCAGTCCGCCTTTCGCGACCTGGACGGAGACGGGCGGCTCGACCTGGTGACCGGCGTATTCGAAAAGTGCGGCGACCCCCGGGCGCCGGGCGGACTGCCCGCGCTCGGCTGGCTTCAGCAGCCCGCAACGCTCGACCAGCCGTGGCGCTACCACCGGATCGGCGACATCCTGCCCGATATGGTGATCGCGGTGGAGCTCGCCGATCTCGACGGCGACGGCGATCTCGACGCCATCACCGGAGGCTACTCGGGGCTCAACATTCTCAAGGGCGGCTACACCGGCGCAACGCGCGAGGAAGATCATCCCTCGGTCAGTCCTTCGTCTTCGGTCGGGCGGATCGCTTGGTTCGAAAACCCCGGATCGGGGGACGGCGACTGGCGGCGGCACGATATTTCGCGTCGGGTTCGCGGAATGTACGACCAGTTCATTGCGCGCGACGTGGATGGCGACGGCGATGTGGATCTGGTCGGCACGCGCGGCAACAGCGGGCGCTTCGATGGCGTGTTCTGGCTCGAGCAGGTGCGCAGCGCTGCGCCGCGTGCCTCGTTCGTGCCAGCCCGCAAGAACGAGAGCCGCGCGTTGCCCTTGCCTCCGGCGGACTGGATGGATCACTACGAGAAAGCCAACACGCTGGTCGCGCCCAACAAGCGCAAAGAGGAAGAATGACGACGCACAATCTCGAAGGCCGCACCTGTCTGATCACCGGCGCATCTTCCGGCATCGGCGCGCATCTCGCGCAGGCGATGGCGCAGGCGGGCGCCCGCGTTGCGCTGGGCGCGCGGCGAACCGACCTGACCGAACAGATCGCCAGCGAAATCCGCGAGGCGGGAGGCGAGGCGTTGGCCGTGTCGATGGACGTCACTAGGGAAGCATCGGTCGCCGAGGCTTTCGAGCGCGCGCACGAGGCGCTCGGCCCGGTCGATACGGTGGTCGCGAATGCCGGTGTCTCGCGCTACGGGCGCTCGACCGAGCTTGCCGAGGCCGACCTGCGCCAGGTGTACGACACCAACCTGTTCGGCGTGCATCTGACTGCCAATGCCGCCGCGCGCACGATGATGGCGGCGGGGAGCCGGGAAAGCGGACGCGGACGGATCGTCATCATCGGGTCGATCACGGCGCAGCTGACCGGGCAGGGCGATTCGGCCTACGCCGCGAGCAAGGCCGGGGTCGATCATCTGGGGCGACAGCTCGCGCGCGAATGGGTGCGGCAAGGGATCAACGTCAACGTCGTGCAGCCCGGCTATATCCGCACCGAACTGGTCGGCGACTGGTTCGACAGCGAGGGCGGCAAGGCGCGGATCGATAGCTGGCACCGGCGGCGAATCATGGGAATCGACGCGCTCGACGATATGGTGCTCTACCTCTGCTCGAGCGCTGCCGGACACATCACCGGATCGACGATCACCGTGGACGACGGGCAGTCGCTTTAGCGCGTCACTCGTCCGCAATAGGCAGTGCGGTCTTGGCGACGATTTCTTCCATCGAAAGCAGCGCGGTGACGCTGAAGATGCTCACATCCTCGATCAGCGAGCGGTAGAAGCGGTCGTAAGCTCCGGCGTCTTCCACGCGAACCTTGAGCAGGTAGTCGATCTCGCCCGCCAGCCGGTGCGCTTCCATGATCTCTGGCCGGGCCCTGAGCGCGGCGGTGAACTGCGCGAGCCATTCGGCATCGTGACGCGCGGTGCGGATCAGCACGAAGAAACAGCTGGCGAGATCGAGCTTGTCCGGATCGAGGATCGCGACCTGCCGATCGATCACGCCTGCATCGCGCAGCTTGCGAATCCGGTTCCAGACAGGCGTCTTCGACGAACCCACCTGCGCGGCGATCTCGTCCAGGCCCAGCGTTGCGTCGTGTTGCAGAACCCGGAGGATTTTTCGGTCGAGCGCATCGATCCCGGTCGCCAATTCCGTCTCTCCTTCCAGTGCCGGAAAATTCTTTCCGGCGGTCCGCGCAAGGCAAACTATGTCCCTTGTTAGATTGCGTGCCTCGTTGTTTGAAGGAAAATATCCTAAGTAGCGCGTGAAGCTGATCACAGGACATTGCGTGCGCTACTACCCCATCTTTCTCGACACCGCTGCGGCCCGCATCCTCGTGTCCGGCGCAGATGAGGCCGCTACCGCCAAGTTGCGGCTGCTGCTGAAGACCGAAGGTCAGATTTCCGTCTTCGGAGATAACCCGACCGAGGAGGTCCTTCGCTGGGCCGAGGAAGGGCGGCTGCGCCATTACATTCGTCCGATCGAAGAGAGCGACCTCAATGGAGCGGCAATGCTCTATGTCGCGCACGCCGACGGGGCCGAGCGTCTGGTGACGCTCGCGCACAAGCATGGTGTGTTGGTCAACGTGGTCGATACACCCGCACTGTGCGATTTCATCACGCCCGCGATGGTGGATCGCGATCCAGTGGTGGTGGCGATCGGCACCGAAGGGACGGCGCCCATGCTCGCCCGCCAGATCAAATCCAGCATCGAAGGTCTGCTGCACCCGTCGACCGGCGTGCTCGCACAGCTCGCGGCGAAATCGCGCCACAAGGTCGAGGCGGTTGCCGCGGGTTCGCCGCGTAGGGCGCTGTGGGCCCGCTTCTTCGGAGGCGAAGGGAGTCGCGCGCTCGAACAGGGCGGCGAGGCCGCAGTGGACCGCGTGATCGAAGATCTGGTCGACGAGGCTGGCAATGATGCATCGCAGGGCCATGTCGCGCTGGTCGGTGCAGGGCCGGGCGATCCCGAACTGCTCACCCGCAAGGCGCAGCGCCTGCTCGGCGATGCCGATGTGGTGATTCACGACCGATTGGTGTCGGGCGAGATTCTTGAACTGGCGCGGCGCGAAGCCCGGCTCGTCGATGTGGGCAAGAAAGCCTACGGCAAGAGCTGGAAGCAGCCCGATATCGATGCGCTGATCGTTGCGGAGGCGCGTAGCGGCCACAAGGTCGTGCGCCTGAAGTCCGGCGATCCTGGCATCTATGGGCGGCTGGACGAAGAGGTTGCCGCCTTGCGCGCTGCGTCCGTCCCGTTCGAAGTCGTCCCCGGCATCACCGCCGCCATGGCGGGAGCAGCGGAGCTGGGCGTCTCGCTCACCCGGAGGGGGCGCAATTCGAGCCTGCGATTTCTGACGGGTCACGATGTCGATGGCTTTGCCGAACACGACTGGGCTGCGCTTGCCTCTCCCGGCGCGACGGCTGCGATCTATATGGGTGTGCGTGCCGCGCGCTTCATCCAGGGCCGGCTGCTGATGCACGGCGCTGCCCCATCGACGCCGGTGACGGTGGTCGAGAACGTCTCGCGCCCGGAGCGCGTCGAGGTGGCGACCACGCTGGCCGACCTGCCCGACGCCATGGCCGCTGGCGCCATCGGCGGACCGGCGATCCTTTATCTCGGCATCGCACCGCTGACAGGCGTGGCAGCCGAGCCTGAAACCCTGGAGGGCCTGCGCCATGCCCAAACCCGCTAAACCGCAAATCGCCAGCGCGAACGACCTGCTGGAGGGCCATGTGCTCTATCTGTCCGGCGACGCCGTATGGACGCCCGACCGGCACAGCGCGTTCGTCTCCACCGACGCGGATGAACTTGGCGCGCTTGCGGACAAGGCCTCTCGCAATCGGCAGGTGGTCGATGTCGCATTTATCGATGTCACCGTGGCCGATGATGGCGATCCGAGGCCAGTCGCGCTGCGCGAAGTGATCCGCGATCGTGGCCCCACCATCCGCACCGATCTGGGCCGTCAGGCCGACCACACAATCCAGGACGGGCAAGCTCGCAATGTATAGCTACGACGAATTCGACCGCGACTACGTCAAGAACCGCGTCGCGATTTTCCGCGACCAGGTGGCGCGCCGCGTCTCGGGCGCGCTGACCGAGGACGAGTTCAAACCGCTCCGGCTGCAGAACGGCATCTACCTGCAGCTGCACGCCTACATGCTGCGCGTGGCGATCCCTTATGGCACGCTCAATTCGGCGCAGATGCGGCAGCTGGCGATGATCGCGGAGAAGTGGGACAAGGGCTACGGCCACTTCACCACGCGCCAGAACATCCAGTATAACTGGCCCAAGCTTATCGACCTGCCCGACATTCTCGACGCGCTGGCCGACGTGGAAATGCACGCGATCCAGACATCGGGCAATTGCATCCGCAACGTCACGGCGGATCACTTCGCAGGAGCGGCGGCGGACGAGGTGGAGGACCCGCGCCCGGCGGCGGAGTTGCTGCGCCAGTGGTCCACCGACCATCCCGAATTCGCCTTCCTGCCGCGCAAGTTCAAGATCGCGGTGACCGGATCGCCCAACGACCGCGCGGTCATCAAGGCGCACGACATCGGGCTGCGCGTGCTGCGCAACGATGCGGGCGAGGTCGGCTATCAGGTGATCGTCGGCGGGGGGCTCGGCCGCACGCCCGTAGTCGGCGAAACGATCCGCGAGTTCCTGCCCAAGGAGCATCTGCTCGCCTATTGCGAGGCGATCCTGCGGGTCTACAACCTGCACGGTCGGCGCGACAACAAGTACAAGGCGCGGATCAAGATCCTCGTCATGGAAGAAGGGTTGGAGAGCTTCCGCAACCAGGTGGAAGCCGAATTCGCCTCCTTGCTCGAAGTCCATAACGGCCCCTCGCTGATTCCCGATCCTGCCGTGGTAAAACGGATCGAGGATGCTTTCGCGCCGCCGCGGTTCGAGGACCTGCCTGAGAGCGATGCTGCGTACGAAGCGCGTCTGGCGGAGGACGAGGAATTCGCGCGCTGGTGCGCCACCAACCTCACCGCGCACCGGCAGCCCGGCTATGCCATCGCCTCGATCAGCCTTAAGCCGGTCGGCGCTGCACCGGGCGATGCCAGCGCGGATCAGATGCGCGTGGTTGCCGATCTTGCCGAGCGCTATTCGTTCGACGAGCTGCGCGTCAGCCACGAACAGAACCTGATCCTGCCGCATGTCGCAAAGCGCGATTTGCCAGCGGTCTACGACGCGCTGAGCGAGGCGGAGCTGGCCACCGCCAATATCGGGCTGATCGGCGACATCATCGCCTGCCCCGGTCTCGACTATTGCGCGCTTGCCACTGCGCGTTCGATTCCCATCGCGCAGGACATCGCGCAGCATTTCTCCGACCCCGACTATTCGCGGTTGATCGGCGACATGAAGATCAAGATTTCGGGCTGCATCAATTCCTGCGGGCACCACCATGTCGGCCATATCGGCATCCTCGGGCTCGACCGGGCGGGGCGCGAGAATTACCAGATCACCATTGGCGGCGATCACACCGAGAGCCTGAAAATGGGCCAGCGGCTTGGCCGCGGGTTCGACGCAGAAGAGGTCGTCCCGGCGATCGAGCAGCTGGTGCAGACCTATTTCTCGCTGCGGGAGAGCGAGGCGGAGACCTTCCTGCAGGTGGTCGAGCGTGCAGGCACGCAGCCGTTCAAGGATGCGCTCTATCCAGCCAAGGAACCGGCCGATGCGGGCTGAGCGCGCCTTCGATCCGCCTGAGCAGGATAGCACCTCGCTGGAGAGCGACGCGCTGACGCTGCTGGCGCGTACGATCCTGCGCGACTATCGCGGGCGCATCGCGCTCGTCTCCAGCTTCGGCGCGGAATCGATCGTGCTGCTCGACATGGTCGCGACGATCAGCCCCAGCACGCCGGTGCTCCTGAATGAAACCGGCATGCTGTTTCCCGAAACGCTGGAATACCAGCGTGAGGTCTCGGCGAAGCTCGGCCTGTCGAATGTCCAGCTGGTCCGCCCGACCCGGCAGAGGCTAACGGCGGTCGATCCCGACGACATGCTCCATCGCTTCGATACCGATGCCTGCTGCAACCTGCGCAAGCGCGAGCCGCTGAAGCGTGCGCTCGCCCCGTTCGACGCCTGGATTACCGGCCGCAAGCGCTTCCAGAATTCGCTGCGCGCGGAGCTCGAAGAGATCGAGCAGGACGACGACGGCAAGATGAAGGTCAACCCGCTGGCGCGGTGGACCGCCACCGATATCGCCGCCTATCTCGACCGGCACGCCCTGCCGCGCCATCCGCTGGTTGCGCAGGGCTATCCCAGCATCGGCTGCGAACCGTGCACCAGCCGGGTCGCGGATGGTGAGGATCCGCGCGCAGGTCGCTGGCGCGGGAGCGACAAAACCGAGTGCGGCATTCATTACGTCGAAGGCCAATTCATCGGCGGAGGAGGAATCTAGTTATGCCCGTGGTCACACCCGACGGTTTTCGTGCCTCCGACAATATTGCCTATGTGTCGCCCGATGCGCTTCCCGCCGGTTCGGATCTGGCAGTCGACATGCCGAACGATGCGGACCCGCGTACGCTTGTGGAGCGCTTCGGCGACATCGCGACGATCCGCATCGCCTTTCCCGCATTCGGCGACGGGCGCGGGTTCAGTCTGGCCCGGCAACTGCGCGACCTTGGCTATACGGGCCATCTGCGGGCGGGGGGCAACCTGATCAGCGATCAGTATCGCCACGCGCGGCAATCGGGCTTCGACGACGTCGAGATCGACGATGCGCTGGCCGAGCGCCAGCCCGAGGAGCAGTGGATCGTGCGCGAACAGCGATCCTACCGGGAGAAGCTCGCCGCGCGGTGACGCGGCGAGGCAATACTCGTCAGAAAGAGCACTGCGCCCCTTCGGGCATGTCCTGCCGTGCGATCCGGGCGATCTGGATCGTCATCGGCGCGGCTGAGGTGATCGCGATCCGGTTGCCCAGATCGGGTGCGCAATCCTCGGTAATGATCATCTCGCGCCAGTCCTTGCCGGCACTCAGGGCGAGGTTGCGGGTGATGTCGATCTCTTCGTCACCCACGGTCAGGGTCACCTTGCCCGCAGGCTGGCTGGCAAGGTTGTAGAGAATGCGGAAATCGCCCGACCCGCTGCCCGACTGTTCGAGTGCCAGGGTCGCGCCCGGACCGAAGGTGATTTCGCGCGCGTCTTCCTGCCGATCCTTGTCGAGACCGCGGGCAACAATCCCGCCGCCTTCGCCGCGCAGGTTGGGCAGTCGCGTATCGCCGCCAAAGGCGAGGATGCCGCTGCCCAGACGACCGAGATCGTACCATGACGTGGCCTTTGCCTCGTTCAGATAGCCGCACTTTTCCGGCAAAGTCGGGACCGCGCGCCTGTCAGACAGGCTGAGGCCGTAACCGACATTGAACAATGCGCCGTCCGGGCCGTTGACCGGCGCTCCGCCGCAATCGGCGGGCCAGCTGAAGGAGAGACGACCGGTCGTGTCGCGCTTGCCGAAAAGGATGTCGGAAACGCCTGCCCCTTCGCTGCCGGGCAGCCACGAGGCGACGAAGGCATCGGCGGCGTTGAGTTCGCGGTTCATCCACATCGGACGTCCCGACAGGAACACCGCGACCGTCGGGACACCGGCGGCCTTGTATTTGCGCAGCAACTCGAGCCCTTCGGTATCGTCGAACACCATCGTTTTCCGGTCGCCGACGAATTCGGCGTAAGGTTCTTCTCCGAACACGACGATTGCAGCATCGTAGCCGCCCGGATCGGTCGCGCCATCTGATGCGAGCGTGGCACTGCCGCCCGCCGCCCTCGCTTCATCCGAGATTGCACGATAGATCGAGGTCGCGTTGGGGAAATAGCTGTTGTCCAGTTCGCCGCCGCCTTGCCAAGTGAGCGTCCAGCCGCCTGCAGCCTTGGCAATATCGTCCGCCGCGCTGCCGGCGACGAGCACCCGCGCGCCGCGTTTCAGCGGCAGCACGCCGTCGTTCTTCAGCAGCACCTGCGATTTAGCCACCGCTTCGCGCGCCAATGCGCGATGCGATGGCGAACCGAGCTGGGCAAAGTCGCCGCCGTCGCCACGCGCGGAGGGCTTCTTCGCATCGGGGTCGAGCAGGCCGAGACGCAGCTTCAGTCGCAGCACACGCCCGACGGCTTCGTCCAGCCGTGCCATCGGGATCGTCCCGTCCTCCACCTGTGCGACGAGATTTTCGAGCAGCGCCTTCCAGTCGTCGGGCACCATGTAGATGTCGAGCCCGGCGAGCAGCGCCTGCGGGCAGTCGGAAACGGTGCAGCCATCGATCTGGCCGTGGGCGTTCCAGTCGCCCACCACGACGCCCTTGAACCCCATCTCGTCGCGCAGCACGCCGGTCAGCAGATCGCGGTTGCCGTGCATCTTCACCCCGTTGATCGAGTTGAAGCTGGCCATGATCACTTCTACCCCGGCGTCGATCGCAGCAGGGTAGGGCACGGCATGGATTGCCTTGAGCGCGTCTATGTCGCCGTTGACGTCGCCCTGGTCGACACCCTGGCCGGTGCCGCCATCGGCGAAGAAATGCTTGGCGGTGGCAGCCACGTGGCCGGTACCGAGGTAATCCTTCCCGCCCGGAATGCCCTGCAAGCCTTCCACCAGCGCGGCACCCAGCGGGGCGACGATTCGCGGATCCTCGGAATAGCTTTCGTAGGTGCGGCCCCAGCGATCGTCGCGCGCGACCGCGACCGTGGGGGAGAAGTTCCAGTCGATCCCGGTTGCCTGGATTTCGGCTCCGGTTGCCGCGCCGATGCGCCTTACCAGATCGGCATCGCGGGTCGCGCCTAGGCCGATATTGTGGGGGAAGATCGTCGCGCCGGGGACATTGGTGTGGCCGTGGACCGCATCGGTTCCCCAGATTGCGGGAATGACGGGCTCGCCGTCGGGCAGCGGTGCGGTTGAGGCAGCCCACATCTCGTCGGCCAGCGCGAGCCAGCGGTCGGCGGGCGCGAATTCATCGCCGTACGGCCCGCCATTGCCACCGTTGAGATAGCTGCCGAAGCGGTAGCGCTTCATATCCTCGGCGGTGAAGCTGTTGATCTGCGGCTGGATCAGCTGCGCGACCTTGCGCTCCACGCTCATGCGCGAAAGGATGTCGGCGACGCGCGCAGCTTCGCTCTGCGGCGCGTTTTCAGCGATTGTCGCGGGGCCGCTGGTTTCGAGCGGTGCGTGGCTGCAACCAGCGATTCCTGCCGTGCAGGCAAGCAGGGCCAAAAGCTGCCTAAGCCCGGTCCGTGGCGTCATTTCCTCAATCCCATGCGCTTCTTGTGAACGTTATCAATTTGGATTGCATGAGGATGGATCAATTGCAAGCCGCTAAGTCGGGCGGGAGAGAGATGCGATCAGTAAGGCCGCCATCGCGGCGCAGGCGGCGAGCGCGATGAACAACCCGGAAAACCCGAAGGCGGGAACGAGGCCGATGGCGAGCCACGGCATCACCAGCGACGGGCTGGTGTTGGTCAGGTTGAAAATGCCGAGGTCGCGCGCGCGGTTTTTTGCCCTGGGAAGGATGCGCAGCGTTTGTCCGGTATGGAGCGACAGGAAGGTCGAGGCCGCGATTCCGAACACCACATAACCCGCAATCGCGCTGGTCAGCGAATTCGACAACGCCATGAGGACGAGGCCGACTGCTGAGATCGCGGCGCCGATCGCCAGCGGCAGGAATGGCCGCCCGTACCGATCTGCAAGGTGACCTGTCAGCAGAGCCAGCGGGACAGACGCGACCAGGATGACGCTGAAAATCCGTGCCACGTTGGCATCGGTCATCGCGGGATCGACCGACCGAAACCAGAAATAGAGAAACGCGAACAGTGCCGCCTCGGAGATCTGGATCAGCAGGCGGGCCAGCCACATGCGCACCACCATGTTCGCGGGTCGCCTGGTCGGCTCCTCCTCCGGCGCGGGTTCGTCGCGCATCAGTTCGGGGAAGGGGCGCGGCGCACCTGCGAGAACCGCTGGCAGGACGCAGGCGGCGACCAGCATGGCGACCAGCCACAGGCGGCCCTGCGCATCGGCGAGGTCCGGCAGGGTTATCAGCGAAGCGCTCAACGCGCCTGCCGCGGGAGCAAAGGCGAGGAGGCCGCCGAGCAGCCCCTTCTGCCGGTCCGGTATGGTGTCCCCCGCCCATGCGCCGAGCGCGGAAAGCATCATGTTCAGGCCCATCTGCCACAGCACCAGCCAGGCGATCAGCCACACGACGTCGGTGATGTAGGCAAACCCCACGAGGAGCGCGCAGGACCATAGAAGTCCACCGATGATCCACGGTCGCCGGACGGCGCTGCGATCGCTGAGCCAGCCGAAGAAGATATTGGCCGCGCTCGCCGCCAGCGCACCGGCGAAGGTCGCGTATGCGAGCCAGGTAACGTCTCTGTCGCCCGCCATACCGGTGACCTGGATCGGCAACAGGATGGTGAGGAAGGGGACGTAGGCTATCGCCCCGCCCGCCACGGCCAGCGCGTAGAGCAGCAGGAAGCGGGTGGTCTGTCGGCGGTCTGCCGGGTCAGTCGCCATCGGGCGCCAGCGCGGTCGATCCGCGCTCGACCAGCCTTGCTTCGATCACCTCGGTCTCGGTAGGAAGCTCTTCGCCACGATTGGCGGCGATCAGCAATTCCACCGCGCGTGACGCGGTTGCAGCGATCGGCTGATCTATGGCGGTCAGCGGAGGCTGGCAGAAGATCGTCATCGGCGTGTTGTCGAAGCTGATGACCGAAAGGTCAAACGGAACCGCCAGACCCCGCTCCGCTGCCACATCGAGCGTGGCCATCGCCATCTGGTCGTTGCTGGCAATGATCGCTGTCGGGCGCTGCTTGCTGCCCAGCAGCTTCACCGCCGCCGCCATTCCCGTTTCGTAGCTGAAGTCCCCGCCTTCGCGAAGTCCCGCAGTCGGCAGCCCGGCGCGCTGCATGGCAGTGCGCCATCCCGCTTCGCGCCACGCGCTGAGCTGGTATTCGGGCGATCCTGCGATGAAGCCGATGCGGCGATGGCCGAGATCGATCAGGTGCTGCGTCGCCAGCCGTGCAGCGCCCTCGTCGTCCATGACCAGCGAAACGCCCGCACCCTCGCTCCCCGCGCCGATCCTTGCGAACGCGACGCCTCGCTTTTCCAGCAGGCCCGTTATCAGCGGATTTTCGGAGTGGGGCGGAGTGAGGATGACGCCATCGGGCTGAAGCGCCACCAGCGCGGCATTCAGTTCTCGCTCGACATGGTCGGAATGCGTGTCGACCAGTTCGATGATCATCCGATAGCCCGATTCAGCGCATTTGAGCATTCCGCCCAGCAACATCTGGTCGACCCAGTCCGCCCCCTGCCGCGCCTTCCAGTCGGCGATCGTGCGGTCCCGATCATTCAGGGCCATGATCAGGTAGGAACGCGATCCGCTCATCCGGCGGGCCGCGATCGAGGGAATGTAACCAAGCTTGTCGATCGACTTCTCGACCCGCTCTTTCATCTCGGGGCGGACATTGGGCTCTTCGTTGATGACCCGGCTGACCGTCTGCAGGCTTACACCTGCATCCGCCGCCACATGCTTTATCGTTACCGCCTGGCGCCGTCTCGCCATTTTGAAACCAGTCTCCTGCGTGGGAAGTCGCTACCGTCGCTTGGCAGGGAATGCCACCCCGCCGCGCCGACAATCATGCAAAACGGGCCCATGCCGGCTGGCACGGGCCCGTTTTTTCATTCCGTCGCCTCGCGTCAGAACTTGAAGCGGGCAATCAAGGTATAGCGGCGATCGTTGCGGAAGGCGGAGCGGGTGATCCGCGTGCCATCGTAATCGACCACCTGCGACGTCTCGGTAATCTCGTCGAGCAGGTTCACACCCTGCACCCCGATCTTCATGAACTTGGTAACGTCGTAGAAGATCGATGCGTCGAGCTGCCCGCCCGCTTCCTGCCAGATCGGCGAGAACGGGAAGATATCGTCGCGCGGGGTGATCAGGAATTCCGACCGCCAGTTATACGCCGCACGCATCGCCAGCGGGCCCTTTTCGTAGAAGAGGGTCGCGTTGATCGTGTGTTCGGAGATTCCGGCCAGCGGCTGCGAGAAGGTGAACGGTCCACCGTTGAGCGGGGCCGAGCCGCTTGCGACCGAAGGCGAACCGATCGACGAAAGGTTCGGGTTCCGGAAATCGCCGCCATCGACATAGGTGTAGGTCAGCTGGCTGCCGAGGCCCGACAGAACGCCCGGCAGGAAGTCGTAGGTCTGCTGGTAGGCGAGTTCGAAGCCTTTCAGCGTGCCGCCCAGGTCGTTGGCGGGGCCGGTGATGATCACATCCTGCGAGACGCCGCTTGGGGTGGTGTAATTCACCACGCCGGTTCCGGTCGTGACGATACCTTCGATATCCTTGGCGAAGATCGCGCCGGTCAGCGAGCCGACCCGGTCGAAATACCATTCCACCGAAAGATCGTAGTTCCAGGATTCGGTCGGCAACAGGTTACGGTTGCCGGTCGAGATCGCCAGCAGCGGTCCATCGTCGACCCGGCCGCTGAAGCCGAGCACGCCGCCCGCGCTGAACAGCTGCAGGTCGGGGCGAGAGATGCCCTTCGAAACCGCACCGCGGATGACCAGGCCGTTGCCCGTATCGAGGCGGACGTTGAACGCGGGCAGCCAGTGGTCGAACTTGATCTGGCGGTCGTCGGGAATTGGCTCGCCGGTGAACAGCGATGCGAACTCATCCAGTCGCGCGCCGGTCAGGTCGCAGTAGCGGCGCTCCTGCCCGACAGGCAGGGGCGTGGCGCAAACCGCGGTGATTTCGGAAACCTGCACGACCCCGTCGCCATTGCCGCCTGCCGACGGATCATCGAACTGGCCCGGTTGCGGCAGTCCGACAAGCGCGGAGGTGTCGATCCGCGTTTCGACGTAGCGCAGGCCGAGGTTGCCCGAGAGCGACCAGCCATTGTCGAAATCGCGACCGAAGTCGACGCGGGCGTAAGCCGCTGCGGTGATCTCCTGAACTTGCGAGATTTCCGGCGGGCAGAAGGGATCGCAGGTGGTCACCTCGCCGGTCACCGGGTTGGTGTAGGTGCGACCGTTGACCCCGAGAGTGTAGCGGTTGGGCGACTGGCTGAAGGTGCCGATCTCGTCCCACTGCTGATCGGTCACGCCGTTCAGGTATTCCTGCAGGAAGTCGTCGCCGCCGTAGAAATAGGCAGACCCGTTGGGGATCGGCGTCGCCACCTGGCCGCGCTGGAAGTTGTCACCGAACGGCGAACGAAGCTGCGTGTAGCCGGGGAAGTCGTCCACATAGGCACCGCCACCGATCGCGAATTCCTGGCCAGGCAGGCCGGTGTAGAAGCGACCCGGTACGAACGGACAGCCCGGGCCTTCGCCCCAAGGAGCGCAGCCTGCGCGGCCTGCCCACGGGGCGGACAGGTTGCCCCAGGTGCTGAAGTTGGTGTTGCGGGTCGTCCGGTCGCGCGCCGCCCAGCGGGCACCGAAGCGGGCCTTGCGCAGGAAGCCTTCGTCGCTGAGATCGTATTCCAGATCGCCCTTGATGCTGAGCAGATCGCCTTCGTTCTTCTCGCGGCTGTCGAGCCCGAACCAGTAGTAGGTGTAGAAGCCGGACGTGAAGTAATCGTCCGGTGCACCGATCGGGGCGAGGAAGTTCACGTCGGGCGTGTTGCCGCTCAGGTCGAGGTCGATATCGGCCCACGTGCTCATCGCACCGAACACCGAATCGCGCCGCAGCGTGGAGGTGATGTACTGCGCTTCGACATTGCCCCGGAAACGATCGCTGAAGTTCATTTCAACGTCGTACGAAATATCCTGCGTCACGCTCTTGGTGTCGCGCAGGAAGCGAAGCGAATCGAGCGGAATGCCGCCCCAGCCGAACGGGTTGGCGTAGGCATCGCCGACATTGTCGGTCAGGATGCCGCGGACGAAATGGCCGTTGCTGTCGAACTCCCACGGGCCGTCCGCGCGCTGTTCGGGCGACGAGGTGCCATCGTCCATCCGGCCCAGCAGGGCGAATTCTTCGGTGAAGAAGCTGGTTTCCGAACGCAGGTACTCGACCGTCATCCGCAGATCGCCGTCGAGCGTCTCGAACTGACCGACGGCAGAGATCGCTTCGCGGTCGCGGTCGAGATCCGTGGTGCGGACACCCGCGTATTGCGGGACCAGCACCGAACCGGCGGGCGGGAAGTTGTCCTCGTCGTAGTTCGGAGTGGCGCCGAAGCCGCCGGAATTGACGTCGAACACGCGCAGACAGCCGCCCGTCAGGCTGGCATCGCGATAGCAAGGGTCCGCCACCTGGGAGGCGTCGGTCCGGCTCTTCAGTTTCGAATAGGAGTAGGCCACCTGCAGGCCGAAGGTGCCACCCGCGGTGTCGAAGGTGTCCGAGGCGAGGATGTTGAACGTCGGCGACCACTCTTCGCGCAGATCGCCGTAGTTGCCTTCGATCGACCCGGCGATGTTGAGGCCCGGATTGTCGAGCGGTTTGCGCGTGACGAGGTTCACGACACCGGCGATTGCGCCTTCGGTCATGTCCGCGGTGACGTTCTTGAACACTTCGACCCGGCCGAGAAGCTCGGGCGAAATGTCGTTGAACGACAGCACGGTGCCGCCGGTGGCGGAGAAGATGTCACGTCCGTTCAGTTCGGAACGTACGTAGGGAAGGCCGCGGATGATGACGCCCGTCCCTTCGACCGAGAAGCGGTCGGGGTCGGATGCCTTCTCGAAGCGGCCGATATTGACGCCGGGAACGCGCTGCAGCGATTCGGCCACCGAGCGGTCAGGAAGCGCGCCGATGTCTTCGGCGGTAATCGCGTCCACCACGGTATCGGCATTGCGCTTGATGTTCTGTGCGCTCTCGAGCGAGGCGCGGTAGCCGCTGACGATGATGACGTTTTCGTCGTCGCTCGCGGTGCCGTCTTCCAGCTGCTCGTCTTCGTCGCTGGCATCCTGCGCAAAGGCGGGTTGTGCCATGCAGGCGAGCGCGAGACTCGACGCGCTGCCGAGAACGAGGGCGCGCCAGGCGGTACGCGGCGCAAAAGCTTGCGATGTCTTCAAGATATCCTCCCCAAGAGTCGAATGCCGGACTTTTATCCGGTTCATCGACTGCCCCTATATGCGCCATTGTGATCGTTCACAAGAAAAAATGAACGTTCACAATTGACCCGCTGTCGCGTTCCGGCCCATCAATGGATAAAGGTGAGAAAAGAGGGTGTTCGGGATGGCTATCGACCGGATCGTGATTGTCGGCGGGGGAACTGCGGGGTGGATGACCGCAGCGGCTCTTTCGCGTCTGGCGGAAAAGCGCACCGTCGCGATCACGCTGATCGAATCCGAGGCGATCGGTACGGTGGGCGTGGGCGAGGCGACGATCCCTCCCATCGTCGAATTCAACCAGCTGCTCGGCATCGACGAGCGCGAGATGATGGCCGCGACGCAGGCGACCTTCAAGCTGGGCATCCAGTTCGCCAACTGGGGGCAGGTGGGGGAGAGCTATTTCCACCCCTTCGGCACCTACGGCTATCACATGGGCGGGATCGCGTTTCACCAGGTGTGGCACCGCGCGCGCAGCGAGGGCGAGCGGCGCCCGCTGCAAATCTTCAACCTGGAAACGGTCGCCGCGCATTTCGGGCGCTTTTCGCGCACACAGGATTTCCAGCGCGATGACCTGCCGACGATGAATTACGCCTATCACATCGACGCGACCCGCTATGCCGCTTTCCTGCGCGGCTATTCGGAGAAACGCGGCGTCGTCCGGACGGAGGGCAAGGTCGTCGACACCACGCTCGATCCCGAAAGCGGCTTCGTTTCATCGGTGACGATGGACGATGGCACCGAGGTGGAGGGCGATCTGTTCATCGACTGCTCGGGCTTTCGCGGGCTGCTGATCGAACAGGCGCTGGAAACCGGATACGACGACTGGCGGCACTACCTGCCATGCGACCGCGCCGTCGCCCTGCCGTGCGAGCGTGAGGATGGCAGCGGCCCGGCGCCTTTCACCAAGGCAACGGCGCACTCGGCAGGCTGGCAATGGTGCGTCCCGCTGCAAAGCCGCAACGGCAATGGCCACGTCTATTGCAGCGAATACATGTCCGACGACGAGGCGCACGATATCCTGGTGAATAACCTGGCGGGCAAGCCGGGCGCGGAGCCGAACTTCCTGCGGTTCGTCACCGGGCGGCGAAAGAAGGCGTGGAACCGCAACGTGATCGCCATCGGGCTCTCGTCGGGCTTCATGGAGCCGCTCGAGTCAACCTCGATCCACCTAATCAATTCCGGCATCAACCGGCTGGTCGCGATCCTGTCTCTCGATGGTGTCACCCAGAACCAGCAGGACACCTACAATCGGCTGACCGACAAGGAATACCGCCGCATCCGCGACTTCCTGATCCTGCACTACAACGCCACGGCGCGCGACGATTCACCCTTTTGGGACTATGTTCGCACGATGGAAGTGCCCGAAACGCTGACCGAGAAGATCGCGCTGTTCAAAGCGAACGGCCAAATCTTCCGCGAGGAAGACGAGCTGTTCAACGAGACCAGCTGGGCGGCGGTAATGATGGGGCAGGGCATCCACATGGATGGGCACGGCCCGATCGCCGCATCGATGGTCATCCCCGAGCTGAAGGGAGAGCTGGACGAGATGGAAAAGTCGGTCCGCTTCGCCGTCCAGCAAATGCCTTCGCACGCCGAGTATGTAGCGCGCTACTGCCCGGCGCGCGTGCCGGCCTGAGCAGCCTTATCTGAAAGGCGGCTCGTTGAAGGCGCGCAGCTTGCGGCTGTGCAGGCTGGGGCCTTCTTCGCGCAGATGGCGGCACGCGGCGATACCGATCTGCAAGTGCGCGGCGATGGCTTCCTCGTAGAAGGTGTTGGCCTGCTTGGGCAGCTTGATCTCGCCATGCAGCGGCTTGTCGGAGACGCACAGCAGCGTGCCGTAGGGCACGCGGAAGCGGAAACCCTGCGCGGCGATGGTCGCGCTCTCCATGTCGATCGCGACCGCGCGGCTGAGCGAAAAGCGCTTGGCCGACAGGGCGTAGCGCAGTTCCCAGTTGCGATCGTCGGTCGTCACCACGGTGCCGGTGCGCAGCCGCTGTTTCAGGTCGCTGCCCTGCCTGCCCGAAACCTCTTCGGACGCCGCGGCCAGTGCCTGCTGCACTTCGGCAATTGCGGGCAGTGGAATCTCGGGTGGCAGCACGGGATCGAGCACGTGATCGTCGCGCAGATAGGCATGGGCCAGCACGTAATCGCCGATCTTCTGGCTCGGCCGCAGGCCGCCGCAGTGGCCGATCATCAGCCACGCTTCGGGGCGCAAGACCGCAAGGTGATCGCAGATGGTCTTCGCATTGCTCGGCCCGACGCCGATGTTGACGAGAGTGATACCGTCGCCGTTCTCGCCGATCATGTGATAGGCGGGCATCTGGTGCCGACGCCACGCCGCATCCGAAAGCAGCGATTTGGCATCTTCGGTCGGCTCGGTCAGGTAGAGCCCGCCGGGGCCGGAAAGCGCAGTACAGCCATCCTTGCCCAGCCGTGCACCCGCCCAGTCGACGAATTCGTCGACATAGCGGTGATAGTTGGTGAACAGCACGAAGCGCTGGAAATGCTCCGGGTCGGTGCCCGTATAATGCGCCAGCCGTGCAAGGCTGAAATCGGTCCGCAGCCCGTCGAACAGCGATAGCGGGATCTGCTGGTCGGGATCCTCGATCTCGATCCCGTCGGCCAGCTCGTCCCCGATATCGGCGAGGTCGGTATGCGGGAAATGGCGCGACAGCTCCTGCGGGCTGATGCCGTGGAGTTGTGCGGTCGCTTCCCCGTCGAGCACGTAGGGGAAGGGGATCTCCTGTTCCGAAGGCTGGACGTCGAGCCGGATCGGATAGTCGCTCTCGATCAATTCGAGTTGCGAGCGCAGGTAAGCGCGGAACAGGCTCGGCCGGGTGACGGTGGTGGAGTAGACACCCTCACGGTTCAGCCGCCCGAACGCCCGGCTACGCCGGCTTTCAGGCTCGGTGCCATCGTAGTGCAGCAGCAGGCGCGGGTAGGAATACCGCCCGGCGCGTGCACTCGCGACGGGCAACGCACCGTCCTTCGCGAAAGAGAGGATATCGGAGCGCAACCGCTCTACGGCTGCGTCGTATTGGGATTCCAGCGCGTCGAGCGCTTCGTCGATGGTCATCATGCGGATGTCTCGTCGTTCGCGCGAGCGCCGTTGTCAAAGACAAATGCCCTCGAAATGCGAAGATCATGCGTCCGATCACGCTGCGAGCCGTGGATCGGGCGGCAAAGTCGGACGGCTGCTATGCCGTGCCGTCGGTGCTGCCGCGGTCAGCGGAGCGATCGCCGGTCGCCATTCGTTGAACTCGCGCACCGTCTCGGCAAGGGTGAATGGCGGGATGCGCCGATCCTTGCATATGGTATCCGCCAGAGCCTGACCCTCGGCGCCCAGCCGACTGCGCATCAGCCGCATGCGCCGGGGGCGGATCAGGCCCCGCTCCACCAGCAGGTCTTCCAGTCGCCGATAGGGCGCGCGCAACTGGCGGCGGATGTTACGGCCCGTCCCTTCGAGGATCGGCCCATCCATGAGGCTGACCGCAATCGCCTGCTCGATCGCCATTTCCTGCGCGGTGCCGGCGAAACGGATCGCGTAGGCGATTTCGCTCAGCGGGGCGGTGCGGAAGTGAGGCCGGTGAACGCCCGCGCGTTGCAGCGCCGCCCTGAGAGCGCGCCATTCGCGCGGCGAGTAATCCTCTCCCACATAGACATCGATGCCGCCGTCCTCCGCACGCTGCGCAAAGGCGCAGAAGCGTTCCGCCTCATGTCGCGACAGGAAGACCGATGCGTAACTGTCGAGCGGGCCGTCGAGATGGCCGAATTCGATGCCGAGCTTCTGCCCCAAAGCGCGCGCGATGGCCGCCCCATCGACCAGTCGCAGGTCCTGCAGGGCAAGCAGGAGGCTGCGACCTGTCCGCCGGGAATAGCAGTGGGCAATCTTCGCCTCGTCCTTCGACATCGCGCCGGAATGGACCAGAATATCGGTCAGCCTGGGCTTGGCTGCAAAGAGCGAGTGCGACCCCGTGAGGGACTGGGTGTGCGTCGCGTCGGCGTGATCCGCATCTTTTGGGCGGGATGCGAGCACGACAGCACGCGCGGTGATCAGGCATGAAGCCGCGAGGTTGAGCGGGAGCAGTGCTGCGCTCCGTAGGCCCCGGGTGCGTCCGGTCTGCACCACCCGCTCTATCAATGCGGCCCCCAGCAATGCTGCATCGATGGCCAGCAGGGCGAACACCCACGGCGATTCGATCAATGCGGGCATGCTCTCGAAACCAGGAGTAAAGTGGCCTGCCAGCAGCAGGGCTCCGGCAGCCAGTCCGGCGAGTGCAGCACAGGTAAGCGTCGCGGCGACAGGGACGATCCGGCGGTCGCGGTAGTTGAAGTAATGGGTCCACAGGCTGCCATGCGCGCTGCCGATCGGACGCCAGCCGGACAATGCCGTTGCCGAAAGGCGCTGTGCCCGGTCCTGCACTGCATCGCCAAGCGCGCGCGGGGACAATTCCTCGACCGCGATGACAGCTTTGTCCTCGTCGCGCTGCCACACGTATGTCGCTAGGTAGCCGCGCTCGCCAAGGCGCTGGACGGCATCGAACACGGGGCACTCGCTCCGGTTATCGAAAACATCGCCATGCAGCTTGAGCGCCCAGATCGCGTCGCGCCGAAGGGCGAGGCCCGTCTGCCGTACGGGTACGTTGCGGACCACGCGCGCGCGCAGCACGGTTTCGCGGGCACGGTGCTCTCCCAGATCGTCGAACCCGGCACCGCCGGTCATCGACGTGGGGCCGCGCGGGTTCGTGAGCACGGGCAGCTGCACCACGCTGGCGAATTCGCAGTGCCAGTTGGCGAGCTTGAGCGAGAGCGGGTGGACGATCGATTCCGGGCCCTGCAGAAAATAGGTGCGGAAATCGACGTCGTGCCGATGTTCGAACTGGCGCACGGCCGCGAGCAAAGCGTTGAGCGCGTGTGCCTGCGATGGCGCCTCGTGCTCTTCGAACAGGCAAAGCCGCACCCTGCTGTCGATCCGCGCTTCGCGACGGATGGCTGCGACGGCCTGCGTGTCGATCGAGCGGACACCGACGAAGATCGTGTAGTTCTCGTACTCGAGCGTGCGTTTGATCCGGGCGAGCATTGTGCCGGCCAGTGGCGCGGACCGGGTGATGAGGATCAGGATCGCGGTGCCGTCTTCCTGCTTACGGCGCAGCATCTCTACCGTGGGTTCCGAGCCGCGCCGGCGCCAGCCCTGAATATCCGCAATGAGTTTGATGGCGAGATTTTCCAATCCCAACACGAGGATCGCGATCGCGATCAGCGTCACCACGCGGCCGAGAATGCTCCAGCTATCCCAGAGCAAGAGAACTGCGTTCGTCATCGTTCGTGTACCTTTTGCCAATCTTCCGCGATCGGTGGTGCACGCCGGTTTCTGTCTGCTCGATTAAGGCATAAATGTGTCAATATGCGATGAAGCGTTATCCAACGTCGATGAATCGACGCTTATTCGGCGAGTCGCATCGCAAATTGCGGCAAGATTGGGGCGAGTGAAAAAGTTTGAAACAGCCCCCGTATCAGTGCTCGGCCTCCCCTTTCGCACTTGCCTGGCGTCGTTGGAACGGGACGAATCGGTCGCTCTCCCTATTTGTCCAGCCCTGCGATTCGCTCCGCTAAGTAACCTGAAATTAAAGATGAAACGGCTGGTTGGTTAAGCTCTGTTTTACTCTTCTGGATTAGCCAGATTTTCAGGAGGGACTGTATGAGGCTGCCAGACACGCTTTTTCACGGCCGAAACGGCACGTTCGCTTACGTCGCCGTGCAGGTGGTACTGCGCTATGCGTTGGTGCTCGCTTTGGCAGCGTTCCTCGGGGTGGCTCTGCTCAGCCCTATGTGGACCAATCTGCTGCTGGTGTTCGGCGCCGGACATATCGCCCTCGCGCTCGTGATGAGCATCGCGATCGGCTGGGTCAGGCGCGCTCAGAATGCGGAAAAAGCGTCGCGCCTCGTTGCTATCAACCAGACGCAGGAACAGATCGAAGAACTGTTCGCGATGACCGACACGCTGCAGGCGGCGGACAGCAACGCCGATGCCGCGCAGGTGCTGCGCGCGACCAGCCGCAAGCTGCTGCCGGGCTGCGGTGTGGCGCTCTACGTCTTCAATAATTCGCGCGACCGGCTCGATCTGGTTGGCAGCTGGGACATGCCCGAAGCCTACGAGCCCGCCGAAAGCCTGGTGCCGGCAAACTGCTGGGCGCTCAAGCGTGGCAAGGATCACGTCAACAATCCGCACGAGCAGTCGCTTTGCTGTTCGCACTATATCGGCGACGTCGCGAGCATCGAGGTTCCGATGATGGCGCGCGGCCAGGTATTCGGCCTGCTGGTTCTCGGCGACCGGGGCGGCAAGTGTCACAATGTCGAACGCGCGCAGCGGATCGCCCGCGCGCTGGCCGATTCGACCTCGCTCGCGCTGTCCAACATTTCGCTTCGCGAACAGCTGCGCACGCAGTCGCTGCGCGATCCGATGACCGGGCTCTACAACCGCCGCTATATGGAAGACACGCTCGACCGGTTCATCTCGCTCGCGCACCGTCAGAACCAGCCGACATCCGTGCTGATGATCGACCTCGACAACTTCAAGGTGCTGAACGACGAGCATGGCCATGCGAAGGGCGACGCGGTGCTCAAGGATGTTGCCGCGCAGGTCGTGGGCGCGCTGCGTCCGTCGGACGTCGTATGCCGCTATGGCGGCGAGGAACTGCTGGTGATCCTGCCCGATTGCGGCGTCGACGATGCGATGATGCGCGCCGAACAGGTCCGTGCGCGGATCGAGCTGCTATCCGACCAACACGGCTGCAACGTCGCCGCGTCGATCGGCGTGGCGTCGCTGCCCGAATCCGCCAAGTCGGCGTCCGATCTGCTCTCCGCCTCCGACCAGGCGCTCTACGACGCCAAGGCGGCAGGCAAGAACCAGGTCCTCGCCGCACCGCCGCTGGCGAAAAAGAAGGTGGTGGCCGAGCCGATCAGCCCGCGGCTCGTCGGCACCTGATCGGGCAGACGTTCAGGCTTTCAACCGCCGCGCGTGCCATGCCACGTGATCGGCCATGAAGCTCGAAATGAAGTAATAGCTGTGATCGTAGCCGCTGCGCAGGTTGAGCGTCAGCGGAATGTTCGCATCCTTGCAGGCATCGGCCAGCAATTGGGGCTTCAGCTGCTCTTCGAGGAACTGGTCGCCGGTGCCCTGGTCAACCAGCAGCGCATCGGCACGTGCGCCATCCTCGATCAGAGCGCACGCGTCGTATTCGCGCCACGCGGCGCGGTCATCGCCAAGATAGCCCGACAGCGCCTTTTCCCCCCATGGGCAGTTGAGCGGGCTGACGATCGGCGCGAAGGCGCTGATCGAGCGGAAGGTTGCGGGATTGCGCAATCCGATGGTCAGCGCACCGTGCCCGCCCATCGAGTGGCCGGTGATCCCCTGCCGATCCATGTCGACCGGAAAATGCTCGGCGATCAGCGCGGGCAGTTCGCGCTCGACATAGCTGCGCATCCGGAAATGCGGGGTCCACGGTTCCTGCGTCGCATCGACATAGAAGCCCGCGCCCTGTCCCATGTCATAGGCGTCGTCATCGGCAACGCCCGCTCCACGCGGGCTGGTATCGGGCGCGACGAAGATGATCCCGGCCTGCGCGCAGGCTGCCCGGTATTCGCCCTTCTCGGTCACATTGGCGTGCGTGCAGGTGAGCCCCGACAGATACCACAGGACCGGGCAGGCGCGGTAGTGCGCCTGCGGCGGCACGAAGACCGAGAAGGTCATATCGGTGCCCGTCTCGGCCGAGGCGTGCTTGTAGACGCCCTGCGTGCCGCCGTGGCTGCGGTTTTCGCTGACGTTTTCTATCGTCACGCTAGATCTCCAGAGGAATGAAGGCGGTTGCGGCATCGCCGGTATTGGGGGTGCCGTCGGCATCCATCACCAGCAGTTTCGCCTCGCCCGAGCGGGCGCAGGGCCGGTGTTCGATCCCACGTGGAACGACGATCAGATCGCCTTGCGCAAGGTGTTCGACGCGGTCGCGAAACTCGATGTCGAGCTCGCCCTCAACCACCAGGAAGAGTTCGTCCGATTCAGGGTGGCTATGCCAGTGATACTCTCCCTCGACCCGCGCAAGCCGGACTTCGTTGCCATTGTAGCGAGCAGCGAGACGGGGTGCCCACCGCTCGGAAAACAGGTCGAACTTTTCGGCCAGGCTGACCTTGGTGGGGGACGGCACGGCCATCAGTCGTAGACCACCACACTGCGGATGCTTTCGCCCGAGTGCATCAGGTCGAAGCCCTTGTTGATCTCTTCCAGCTTCAGGACGTGGGTGATCATCGGGTCGATCTGGATCTTGCCGTCCATGTACCAGTCGACGATCTTGGGCACGTCAGTGCGGCCCTTCGCCCCGCCGAACGCGGTGCCGCGCCAGTTGCGCCCCGTCACCAGCTGGAACGGGCGCGTCTCGATCGTCTTGCCCGCTTCGGCGACGCCGATGATGATGCTGGTGCCCCAGCCCTTGTGGCAGCATTCGAGCGCCTGGCGCATCACATCGGTGTTGCCGGTGCAGTCGAACGAATAATCCGCCCCGCCGTCGAGCATCTGGATGAGGTGGGCGACCACATCGTCGACCTCCTTCGGATTGACGAAATCGGTCATCCCGAAATGTTCGGCATAGGGCTTCTTGTCGGGGTTGATGTCGACGCCCACGATCCGGTCCGCGCCCGCCATGCGTGCGCCCTGGATGACGTTGAGGCCGATCCCGCCGAGGCCGAACACCACGACGTTGTCGCCCGGGCGCACATCGGCGGTGTTGACCACCGCGCCGACGCCGGTCGTCACGCCGCAGCCGATATAGCAGCTGGTGTGGAACGGCGCGTCTTCACGGATCTTGGCGACCGCGATTTCGGGCAGCACGGTGAAGTTCGAGAAGGTCGAGCAGCCCATGTAATGATAGATCGGCTTGCCGTTGTAGCTGAACCGCGTCGTCCCGTCGGGCATCAGGCCTTTCCCTTGCGTCTCGCGGATCGCGCTGCACAGGTTGGTCTTGCCCGACAGGCACATCTTACACCGGCGGCATTCGGGCGTGTAGAGCGGGATCACGTGGTCGCCTTCCTTCACGGATGTCACGCCCGGGCCGACCTCGCGTACGATCCCGGCGCCTTCATGGCCGAGCACGCTGGGAAAAAGGCCTTCGCTGTCGAGCCCGTCGAGCGTGTAGGCATCGGTGTGGCAGATCCCGGTCGCCTTGATTTCGATCAGCACTTCGCCCGCCTTGGGGCCTTCCAGATCGAGTTCGACGATTTCGAGCGGCTGCTTTGCTTCGAAGGCGACGGCGGCGCGGGTTTTCATTGAATTGCTCTCCTGATCCGGGGGACGTTGCGTGTTACCAATGCGTGCGCCGGGCCGATGGTGCCTTGCGCTCGGGTTCGCGCCTGCCTAGGCGCTTGAACCGTGATCGATCAATCCGCCTTTCGCGATGCGCTCGGCACTTTTGTGACCGGGGTGACGATCGTCACCACCTATGACGGGGAAGGGCGGCCGACCGGGCTGACCGCCAACAGCTTCAACTCTGTTTCGCTCGACCCGCCGATGGTCTTGTGGAGTCTCTCGCTCGGCAGCCGCAACCTGCCCGTGTTTCGCACCGCGAAGGCGTGGGCGGTGCATGTGCTCGCGGCGGACCAGCAGGACCTGTCGAACCGCTTCGCGAGCCGTGGGTCCGACAAGTTCGAGGGGCTCGATTGCGGTAGCGGGCCCGAAGGCGCACCCCGGATCGAGAATTGCGCGGCGCGCTTCGGCTGCACCGCCAAGTTCGAATACGAGGGCGGCGATCATGCCATCTTCCTGGGCGAAGTGGTCGACTTCGAACGAACACCGGCCGAGCCGCTGATTTACCACGGCGGGCGCTACGGGCGGGTGATGCCCGCCGGCGACCGTCCGAGCGACGCGGACACGGCGCGTCTTCTCGCCGAGGGGCTGATCATGCGCGAGGGGGCCGGGGAGGACGAAAGCTGGCGGCTAAGCGACTTGGGCGCGGCGCAATTGCGACTGCTGCGTCAGATCGAAGGGCGCTAGACCGGCTTCGCGACGCACTATCTGCGAGCAAGACTTGTAGATATAAAAATATCTTTATATGTCGGTTCCCATGCGGATCGAAGCCATCTTGCGCGCGCTCGGCGATACCACCCGGCTGCGGATCATGCGGCTGCTGGGCACGATGGAGCTCGCAGTGGGCGAACTCTCGCAAGTGCTCCAGCAAAGCCAGCCGCGCGTCTCGCGCCATGCGTCGATCCTGTGCGATGCCGGGCTTGCGGTCCGACGGCGCGAAGGGAGCTGGATATACCTGCGCGCGGCGACGGATACCGCAGGCGAATCGCCGCTGACCGCTTCGGTCGCGCGGTTGCTTTCCATCGCCGAATTGGAAGACCAGGAATTTGCGGCGCAGTGCGAGGAAGACCGTCGCCAGCTCTCGGCCATCCGGCGGGCGCGCGAAGGCAAGGCGGCCGAGTGGTTCGAAGCGCATGCCGACGAGTGGGACGACCTCAGGCGACGTCACAGCCCCGACGATCAGGTCGAGGCGGCGCTGCGTTCCGCGCTCGCCGAAGAGCCACTGGGCGAAATGCTCGATATCGGCACGGGCACCGGGCGGATGGCGGAAATCTTCACCACCGACGCGTCGCGCATCGTCGCGTTGGACAAGAGCCTCGAGATGCTGCGCGTGGCCCGCGCGAAGCTGCAGCATCTACCCGCCGACAAGATCGAGCTGGTACAGGGCGATTTCCTGTCTCTTCCCTTCGACGGATCCAGCTTCGATACCGTGCTGTTCCACCAGGTGCTCCACTACGCGGTCGATCCGCTGGTCCCCCTGCGCGAGGCGGCGCGCGTCCTGCGCCCCGGCGGGCGGATCGCGATCGTCGATTTCGCGGCGCACGAGCACGAGGAATTGCGCGAACGCTTCCAGCACACCCGGCTGGGGTTCGAGGACGATCATTTGGCCGATGCCCTTCGGCAGACCGGCTTTGAGCCGACTGCGCCCGTCACTCTCGAGGGGGATACGCTGGCGGTGACGATCTGGGTCGCGCGGCGCATCGACCCGCTCGGTGCCCGTAACACAACAAGGAGGGCGGCAAGATGACCGGCCGGACCAATCTTTCACACGACGGTAACCGTGATGCATCGCGCTCTGCCAGCGAACCCCTGTTCGGCGGCCTGCCGGGCGACATCGACGTCAGCTTCGAATTCTTCCCGCCCAAAAGCGAGAAGATGGAGGCGCAGCTGTGGGATGCCGTCACCGAGCTGAAACCGCTTGGCCCACAATTCGTCTCGGTGACCTATGGTGCAGGCGGTTCGACGCGCGAGCGGACGCACAAGACGGTCGCACGGATCATTGCCGAAGCCGGGATACCGGCGGCAGCGCACCTCACCTGTGTCGATGCGTCGAGGAAAGAGACTCAGCGGATCGCCGAGCACTACTGGGAAGCGGGTGTGCGCCACATCGTCGCGCTGCGTGGCGACATGCCGCGTGAGGACGGCACGCTCGGCCCGTTCGAGCCGCATCCCGATGGCTACGCCAATGCCGAAGAGCTGGTGCGCGGGCTGAAAGAGGTCGCCGATTTCGAAATCTCGGTCAGCGCCTATCCCGAATGCCACCCCGACGCGCAGAGCCCGCAGGCTGAGATCGATTACCTGAAGCGCAAGATCGATGCGGGCGCGGACCGTGCGATCACGCAGTTCTTCTTCTCTCCCGACACATTCTTCGCGTTTCTGGAAAAGACCGACAAGGCGGGTATCGACGTGCCGATCGTGCCCGGCATCCTGCCGATTACCAATGTCGCCAAGGCGCGCGAATTCGCCGGGCAGTGCGGCGCTGAAATCCCGCAGTGGATGGACAACCTGTTCGAAGGGCTCGACCGGCGCCCCGCCGCGCGACAGCTGGTTTCGGCGACGATCGCTGCGGAAATGTGCCGTCGGCTCTACGCGGGCGGAATTCGCCACTATCATTTCTATACACTCAACCGTGCCGACCTCGCCTACGCGATCTGCCATCTGCTCGGCATGCGGCCCAGGGAGAACGCAGCATGACCAATGCAAGAGAATGCCTGCTCGCCGAAGCTGCCAAGCGCGTACTCATTTCGGATGGCGCGTTCGGCACGCAGATCCAGAACCGCAAGCTGTCCGAGGCGGATTATGCGGGCGATCTGAACCTGCCCGCCGACCAGAAGGGCAATAACGACATTCTTGCGCTCACTCGCCCCGACGTGATTGCGGACATTACCCGCGCCTATCTGGATGCGGGTTCGGATATCGTCTCGACCAACACCTTCTCCGCCAACACGATCAGCCAGGCGGATTACAAGGCGGAAGACAAGGTCGACGCGATCAATGTGGAATCCGCCCGCATCGCGCGCGAGCTGGCGGACGAATACGCGGCGAAGGACGGTCGCCCCCGCTTCGTCGCGGGCGCGATCGGCCCGACCAACAAGACCCTGTCGCTCTCGCCCGATGTCGAGGACCCGGGCTATCGCGAGATCACCTTCGATCATCTAGTCGAAGTCTATCGGCAGCAGGCCGCCGGACTGGTGAAGGGCGGGGCGGACTTCATCCTGATCGAGACCGTGTTCGACACGCTCAACGCCAAGGCGGGCATCTTCGCGGTGAAGAAGCTGGAGCGCGAGCTTGGCCGCGAGGTGCCGATCATGATGAGCATGACGCTGACCGATCTTTCGGGCCGCAACCTGTCGGGTCACACGGTCGAGGCGTTCTGGCACTCGGTGCGCCATGCAAGGCCGGTGACGATCGGGCTCAATTGCAGCTTCGGCGCGGAACAGCTGCGCCCGCATGTGCAGCTGCTCGCCAAACTCGCCGATACGCTGGTGATGGTCTATCCGAACGCAGGCCTGCCCAACGAACTGGGCGAGTACGACGAAGAACCCGACACCACCGCAGCGCTGGTGAAGGCCTGGGCGGACAAGGGCCAGGTCAACATCCTCGGCGGCTGCTGCGGCTCGACGCCCGAGCATATCGCCGCGATGGCCAAGGCTGTCGTCGGGCTTCCCCCGCGTGAACTGCCCGAGCCCCCCACCGTCATGCGCCTCGCCGGCCTCGAGCCCTTCGAGATCGCTGCATGAGCGATGCCGCTTTGGAGCGAGTGATTGTGCGCGAGGCCGTCGGCGAGGATGCCGGACGGCTGGCGCTGGTTTCCGATGCGACCTTCCTCGAAACCTTTGCCGGAATGATTTCGGGCGACGCGCTCGTCACCCATTGCCAGAAGCGCCACGCGCCCGCCTATCTGAGCGGACTGCTGAAAGGCGGGGCGCGGGCCTGGCTGGCCGAGCTGGACGGCGCGCCGATCGGCTATGCCTTGCTCACCGCGCCCGAACTCGACGCCGCGCGCGAGGGCGATGTCGAGCTAAAGAAGATCTACCTCCTCTCACGCTTTCACGGCAGCGGTCTCGCCGCCCGCCTGCTGGACGCCGCTCTCGCGGGTGCGGCGGGCCATGCGCGCCTGCTGCTGGGCGTGAAGGACGACAATCACCGCGCCATCGGATTCTACACCAAACAGGGATTTCGCCAGATCGGCACGCGTCGCTTCGACGTCGGCGGCACGCTGTACGACGATGTCGTTCTCGCCCGCGATCTGGACCGGACTTAAATCATGACCGAGCAAAATATCGCCAATTTCGTCAATATCGGCGAGCGGACCAATGTGACCGGCTCCGCCCGGTTCAAGAAGCTGATCATGGAGGGCGACTACGCCGCCGCCGTGGAGGTCGCGCGCCAGCAGGTCGAGAACGGCGCGCAGGTGATCGACGTCAACATGGACGAAGGCCTGCTCGACGCGGTTCACGCGATGACCACCTTCCTCAAGCTGATCGGTGCCGAGCCCGATATCGCGCGCGTGCCGGTGATGGTCGACAGCTCGAAATGGCATGTGATCGAGGCCGGCCTGCAATGCGTCTCGGGCAAGCCGATCGTGAACTCGATTTCGATGAAGGAAGGCGAGGAGGAATTCCTCGCCCATGCAAGACTGTGCATGGATTACGGCGCGGCCGCCGTGGTCATGGCGTTCGACGAGGTCGGCCAGGCCGACACCAAGGAGCGCAAGGTCGAAATCTGCAAGCGCGCCTACAAGCTGCTGACCGGAATCGGCTTCCCGCCCGAAGACATCATCTTCGACCCCAATATCTTCGCGGTCGCGACGGGGATCGAGGAGCACGACCGCTACGGGCTCGATTTCCTCGAAGCGGTGAAGGAGATCAAGGCCGCGTGTCCGCATGCCAAGACCAGCGGCGGGCTCTCCAACCTCTCCTTCAGCTTCCGCGGCAACGAGGTCGTGCGCCGCGCGATGCACTCGGTTTTCCTGTACCACGCGATCCCCGCCGGGCTCGACATGGCGATCGTCAACGCAGGCCAGATCGACATCTACGACCAGATCGACCCGACCTTGCGCGAAGCGTGCGAGGACGTGATCCTCAATCGCGATGTGCCGGGCGAAGAGACCGCGACCGAGCGGCTGATCGCGCTCGCCGAAAGCTACAAGGGCAAGGACCAGAAGGCGGAGAAGGAAGCCGCCGAATGGCGCGGCTGGCCGGTCGAAAAGCGGCTGGAGCATGCGCTGGTCAAAGGCATCGACGCGCATATCGTCGACGACACCGAGGAAATGCGCGCCGCCACCGATGCGCGCGGCGGTCGCCCGATCGAGGTGATCGAAGGCCCGCTGATGGACGGAATGAACGTGGTCGGCGACCTGTTCGGTTCGGGCAAGATGTTCCTGCCGCAGGTGGTGAAATCGGCGCGCGTGATGAAGAAGGCGGTCGCCCACCTGATCCCCTATATCGAGGCGGAGAAGGACAAGCTTCCCGAAGCCGAGCAGAAGACCAAGGGCAAGATCGTGATGGCGACCGTGAAGGGCGACGTCCACGATATCGGCAAGAACATCGTCGGCGTCGTGCTCCAGTGCAACGGATACGACGTGATCGACCTTGGCGTGATGGTGCCGTGGAGCGACATCCTGAAGGCGGCGAACGACAACAAGGCGGATATCATCGGCCTGTCGGGCCTGATCACTCCCTCGCTCGACGAGATGGTGACTGTCGCCGAGGAGATGCAGGGCGCGCAGATGACGATCCCGCTGCTGATCGGCGGGGCGACCACCAGCAAGGTGCACACCGCGCTCAGGATCGACCCGGCCTACGAAGGCCCGGTGATCCACGTGCTCGACGCGAGCCGCGCGGTCGGGGTGGCGTCACGCCTTTTGTCCGATACCCAGCGCGACAGCTTCGTGGGCGATACGGCCAGCGAATATGTGAAGGTGCGCGAAGCGCGCGAGGGCAAGACCAAGAACCCGCTCTTCACGCTCGAGGAGGCGCGCGCCAACCACTACGACCCGTTCTATTCGGACAAGCCCGCGCCGCCGGTGCAGCCGGGCCTCCATGTGTTCGACGACTGGTCGCTGGCGGACCTGCGCGAGTATATCGACTGGACGCCATTCTTCCGCGCGTGGGAGCTGCACGGCAATTTCCCGAAAATCCTCGACGACGAGGTGGTCGGCGAAACCGCGCGCACGCTGTTCGACGATGCCAACGCGATGCTCGACCGGATCATCGATGAGAAATGGCTGACCGCGCGCGGCGTGTGCGGGTTGTGGCCCTGCGCGCGCGATGGCGACGACATCACGGTCTATCTCGATCGCAACGAGGAGCATGTTGTGCTCCCCATGCTGCGCCAGCAGATCAAGAAGAGCCGCGATCACGCGAATATGTGCCTTGCCGACTTCATCGACCCCGCGGGCGACTGGATCGGCGGTTTCGCGGTCGGCATCCACGGGATCGACGAGCCTTCACGCAAGTTCATCGCCGACAAGGACGACTATTCCGACATCCTGCTCAAGTCGCTCGCAGACCGCTTTGCAGAGGCCTTCGCGGAGCGGCTGCACAAGCATGTGCGGACCGATCTGTGGGGCTATGCGCCCGACGAACAGCTGACCAACGACGCGCTGATCAAGGAAGAATATCGCGGCATCCGCCCCGCGCCCGGCTACCCCGCATGTCCCGATCACTCGCTCAAGCCGATGCTGTTCGAGATGCTCGATGCCGAGGCCAATACCGGCCTCACGCTGACCGAGAATTTCGCGATGTGGCCCACTGCTGCGGTCAGCGGGCTCTATTTCGGGCATCCCGAAGCGGAGTATTTCGGCGTCGCGCGGATCGGGCGCGACCAGCTGGAAGATTATGCGGTGCGCCGTGGCGTCGATTTGGCTACAGCGGAGCGATGGCTCAGGCCCAATCTCGACTGACGCAGACGGCCAGGCCTGACTTGCCCGAAGTCGCTTGCCTGGAGGAATTCTGGGCCTCGCACGCGCAGGGCGCAATGCCGTTGCAGGAAATGGTCGGCAAGGTGCTGCTCGACACGCTCGGGCTCGGCAATCAGCAGGTCTACGAATTCCTCTACGGCGAACATCCCTCCTATGATCGGTTCTGCGAGTGGATCGTCGAGACTGCCGGACCGCCCGATCCCGCTCTGCTTTCGCGCTACCACGGCTGGCTGATGGAGTGCGCACCCAACAAGGCGGCGCGCCAACAGCTTGCGGCCATCGCGGCGATGGAGCCGGTGCTCGACGCGGAGGCGATGGCCTTCTGGGACGCGCAGGGATACGTCGTGGTGCCCGATGCGATCGCACCGGAAGAAGTCTCGGCGCTACGCGAGCATGTGTGGGAGACGGTCGGCGCTTCGCCCGATGACCGCGCAAGCTGGTATCGGGCGAAAACCAACGGGATCATGGTCCCGGATTTCCAGCACCCGACGATCGAGGCGGCGCGGCGTAGCCCGCGCATCCACAAGGCCTTCGCCCAGCTGTGGGGCACCGAAAACCTGTGGGTGACGATCGACCGGATGGGCTTCAACCCGCCCGAGACCGATGAATGGCCCTTCGCCGGGTCGGGCATCCACTGGGACGTGAGCCTGGCGCAGCCGATCCCATTCGGCACGCAGGGCGTGCTTTACCTCACCGACACGGCGGCCGATCAGGGCGCGTTTCGCTGCGTGCCGGGGTTTCACCGCAGGATCGACGCGTGGCTGGATGGGCTCGGCGACGCCGACCCGCGCAAGGTCGATCTCTCGGATGAGCAGCATATGGTCGCAGGCAAGGCAGGCGACCTGATCATCTGGCGGCAGGACCTGCCGCACGCGGCGAGTCCCAATCGCTCGGACCGCCCGCGGCTGGTGCAGTATCTCAATTATTATTCGCCCGACATGCCAATCAGGAGCCGCTGGCGCTGATGAAGCCGGGGGGCGAGGGTACTTCAGCGATCGCGCGAGACCGCCTGCCGCTCATCGGCGGCATGGTGCTCCTCGCGCTTTACGCGGCGATCTGGCTGCAGGTACCGCTCGATATCGAGCTGCTGCGCGCGCTGTGGTTCTTGCCGGCGGTCGGCACGCTGGGCGCGATTATCGCCAATACATCGGGCACTGGCGGCGGGGTGGTGTTCGTGCCCGTGTTCAACGCACTGCGCGAACACGGGATCATGGCGCTCGACCCGCTGCATGTCGTCGCCGCCTCGATGGGGATCCAGAGCTTCGGCATGACGATGGGCGCATTGCGCTGGAGCGACCGATTGTTGCATCAGCCGCCTCTGGCACCGGGATCGCAGACCGCGCCCGTCCGGCCTCGCGACTTCGCGCTGGTCGTCGCGGCGGTGCTCGTGCTCTCGCTGCCCGCCATGATCGCGACGCAGCGGCTGGCACCTTTCGATGCGCAGGCGGTGCTGACCGGGTACAAGAGCTTCTCGATCCTGCTCGGCCTTGCACTGATAGCAACCACCTGGACCGTGAACCGCGAGCGGCCCGAGCGAGCCAGCCTTGCGCCTGTCGATCTGGTCGTCCTGCTGCTTTTGGCGGTGCCCGGCGGTGCGATCACCGCGCTGTTTTCGGTCGGGATCGGCGAACTCGTGGCACTCTACCTGTTCATCCGCCACTACCCTGTGCTGCTGTGCACCGGTGCGGCCTGCGTGATCTCAGCGGTCAGCGTGATCGCGGGCAGTGTATGGCACATAAATGCGGGCACGATGCCGTGGGAGGTGGTTGTCCTCGCCGCACCGGGAGCGGTGCTGGGGGCGTTCTTTGCGCGGCCGATCGCCTTGTGGCTGGGTGCGCGCCGGTTGAAGACCCTCGACGGCAGCTGGATCGTCCTGTCGGCAATCTACCTTTTGTGGATCATGGGCGATTGACGCTGACGGGCGATTCGCGCAGGGCAGGGGTGTTCTCCGCAGAAGCGATTCTGCGGCGGAGCGCGCGGGAGAGATCGCCCACCGCAAGGTTGGCGGCGCCGAAGGAGCAACCGCCCCGGAAACTCTCAGGCAAGCGAACCGCGCGCGCCGATTGAACACTCTGGAAAGCGCTTTCTCTCCTCAGGGGAAGGCCACCGAAGGGGTAAGCTCTCAGGTATTCCGACAGAGGGGGCAGGCGGCAAGGATGCGCGGTGATCGCGCGTCTTCCCGCAGCTGTCGGATATTGAATGATGAGCGAAGAAGAGACCGAAACTCCGCCCGAAAAGCTGGCTCTCGACGCGTGGCATCGCGCGCAGGGTGCGCGGATGGTGCCTTTTGCGGGCTACGAAATGCCCATTCAGTACGAGGGCATCGTTGCCGAGCACGAATGGACGCGCACCAGTGCGGGCCTGTTCGACGTGTCGCACATGGGCCAGTTGCTGCTCTCCGGCCCCGATCTCGACGCTGCGGTGGAAGCCGTGCTGCCGATCGACCTTTCGACGCTGAAGCTCGGCCAGCAACGCTATTCGCTGCTGCTCGACGAAAATGGCGGCGTGCTCGACGACCTGATGGTCTCGCGCTGGCCGAACCATCTCTATCTGGTGGTCAACGGCGCGACCAAGTGGGACGATATCGGCCACCTGCGCGAACAGCTGCCCGACGATATTACGCTCAACCATCTTGAGGATCGCGCGCTGCTGGCGTTGCAGGGCCCCAAGGCTGCGGACGCGCTGGCTCGGCATGCGGAGGGCGAATATCCGCTCTCCGCGCTGACCTTCATGAAGTTCGGCCAGTACACCATCGCCGGTCACGATGTGACCATCGCGCGCGCCGGCTACACCGGCGAAGACGGGTTCGAGATTTCGGTCGCCGCCGACGCGGTGGAAGAGGTCGCCACGCTGCTGTGTGGCGAACCCGAGGTGAAGCCGATTGGTCTCGGCGCACGCGATTCGCTGCGGCTCGAAGCGGGCCTGCCGCTCTACGGCCACGACCTCTCGCCCGAGACCAGCCCGATCGAGGCCGGGCTGATCTTCGGCATCAACAAGCGGCGCCGCACTGAGGGTAGCTACCCCGGTGCCGAGCGCATCAATCGCGAGATTGTGGAAGGCACGCCGCGCAAGTGGGTCGGCTTGACGCTCGAGGGCCGCTTGCCTGCGCGCGAAGGTGCTGAGATATTCGCGGGCGATACCCAGATCGGTGTCGTCACCAGCGGCGGTTTCTCGCCCACGCTGGGCCATCCGATCGCGATGGGTTATGTAGATTCCGCCCATGCCGAGATCGATACTGCGCTCGAAGTGCAGGTCCGGAACAAACGCCTGCCCGCGCGCGTCGCGAAAATGCCCTTTGTCCAACACCGCTATTTCCGGGGGAGCTGAGCAATGTCCCGTTACTACACCGAAGATCATGAGTGGATCGAAGTCGAAGGCGAAGCCGCCACGGTCGGCATCACCGAATATGCGCAGGAACAGCTGGGCGACATCGTGTTCGTCGAACTGCCCGACGAAGGCGCAGAGCTGGAAAAGAGCAAGGACGCGGCCGTCGTGGAATCGGTCAAGGCCGCGAGCGACGTCTACGCGCCGATCACCGGCACGGTGATCGAGGTTAACTCCGCGCTCGAAGAAGACCCCGCGCTGGTGAACACGTCTCCGGAAGAAGACGGCTGGTTCTTCAAGCTGACCGTTGCCGACGAAAGCGAACTCGAAGGCCTGATGGACGAAGCCGCCTACAAGAGCTTCGTCGAGGGGCTGTGATGCCGATCTCCCCTCCCGCTCGCGGGAGGGGCAGGGGGTGGGCATGGGCCGGTAGGCCCACCCCGCTGCGACTAAGACCGCTCCGCGGCCCAAGTCTCGCTCCCCTCCCGCTAGCGGGAGGGGGTAAGGAGTTTCAATGCGCTACCTCCCCCTGACCGATGCCGATCGCGGCGAGATGCTCGCGAAAGTCGGTGCGTCCAGCATCAATGACCTGTTCGTCGACGTACCAGAACACGCGCGGCTCAAAGGCCCGATCGAGGGACTGCCGATGCATGCCAGCGAGATGGCGGTGGAACGGCATATGCGCGCGCTCTCCAAGAAGAACCTTGCTGCGGGCGATGCGCCCTTCTTCCTCGGTGCAGGCGCCTATCGCCACCATGTGCCGGCCAGCGTGGACCACATCATCCAGCGCGGCGAGTTCCTGACAGCCTACACGCCTTATCAGCCCGAGATCGCGCAGGGCACGCTGCAGATGCTGTTCGAGTTCCAGACGCAGGTCGCGCGCCTCTATGGCTGCGCGGTTGCCAATGCATCGATGTACGACGGCTCGACCGCGTGCTGGGAAGCGATCGCGATGGCTGGGCGGATCGCGCGCGGCAAGCGCAAGAAGGTCGTCCTCTCGGGCGCGCTGCACCCGCATTATGCCGAGGTCGTGCGGACCATGGCGAAGTTCACCGATGACGAGATCGCCGAAGCGCAGCCGAGCTTGCAGGGCTCGCCCGATCTCGAAGGGCTGATCGGCCGGATCGACGAGGATACCTCGTGCGTCGTGGTCCAGTACCCCGATATTCTCGGGCGGCTCTCGGACCTCGAGAAGATCAGCCAAGCCGCGCACGCCAAGGGCGCGCTGGTCATCGCTGTGAACCTCGAGCCGGTCGCGTTGGGCGCGGTGAAGTCGCCCGGCGAGATGGGCGCAGACATCGTCGTCGGCGAAGGCCAGGCGCTGGGCGTCGGGCTCCAGTTCGGCGGGCCCTATCTGGGCCTGTTCGCGGTGCGCGACCCCAAGCATGTCCGCATGATGCCCGGCCGCCTGTGCGGCGAAACGCAGGATGCCGAGGGCAAGCGCGGCTTCGTGCTGACCCTCTCGACGCGCGAGCAGCATATCCGGCGCGAGAAGGCGACCAGCAATATCTGCACCAACAGCGGGCTGTGCGCGCTGGCGTTCAACGTCCACATGAGCCTGCTGGGCGAGAAGGGGCTGCGGCAGCTCGCGGCGGAGAACCACCGCCTCGCCTGCCTCGCGGCGGACAAGCTGGCGGCGGTGCCCGGCGTCACCGTGCTCAACGACAGCTTCTTCAACGAATTCACGCTGATGATCGGGCAGGACGCGCGCAAGGTCGTCCGCAAGCTGGCGGATGACGGCATTCTCGCGGGCGTCTCGCTCGGCAGGCTCTTCCCGGCCAATGATGCCTTGTCCGAAGGCTTGCTCGTCACGCTCACCGAAACCACCAGCGAGGAGGATATCGATACCCTCTGCGCTGCCCTGAAGGAGGTGCTGGCATGAACGCGCCCAACAAGTCCGGCTGGAAGCCCAGCGCGCCAGTCTCTGGCGATACCGAAAGCGCCACCTTCACCGGGAACCGCGCGCTGATGCTGGAAGAGCCGCTGATCTTCGAGATCGGTCATACCGAAACCACCGGGGTCGACCTGCCCGACCCGCAGACCGACGCGCCCAATCGCCTGGGTGGGTTGGAGCGCAAGGCCGAGATCGGCCTGCCCGGTCTGTCCGAGCCCGAATGCGTGCGCCACTACACGCGGCTCAGCCGGCAGAACTATGCGATCGACCTCGGGCTCTTCCCGCTCGGCTCGTGCACGATGAAGCACAATCCGCGCCTGAACGAGAAGGTCGCGCGGATGCCCGGCTTTGCGGACGTCCACCCGCTGCAGCCGGTGGATACGGTGCGCGGCGCGCTCGAAGTGATCAACGAGCTCGCCTTCTGGCTGATCGAGCTGACCGGCATGCACGGCGTCGCGATGAGCCCCAAGGCCGGCGCGCATGGCGAGCTGTGCGGCATTCTGTGCATCCGTGCAGCTCTGGAAGCGCGCGGCGATGCACGCAAGGTCGTGCTGGTGCCCGAGAGCGCCCATGGCACCAACCCCGCCACCGCCGCCTTCGCCGGTTACGAGGTGGAGGATATTCCGGCGACCGCTGAAGGCCGCGTCGACCTTGAGAAGCTCAAAGCCCGCCTCGGCCCCGATGTTGCGGCGGTGATGATCACCAATCCCAACACCTGCGGGCTGTTCGAACGCGACATGAAGGCGATCTCCGACGCGGTCCACGCCGCGGGTGGGTTCGTCTATTGCGACGGCGCGAACTTCAACGCGATCGTCGGCAAGGTGCGCCCCGGCGACCTCGGCGTCGATGCGATGCACATCAACCTGCACAAGACCTTCTCCACCCCGCACGGCGGCGGCGGGCCGGGTTCGGGCCCGGTGGTTCTGTCAGAAGCGCTCTCGCCGTATGGTCCATTGCCGTTCACCGCGCGCGACAGGGACGGCGTGGTGCACCTGGTCGAAGAAGAGAACGCCGCCGAGTACGACCACACGAAGGCCTTCGGCCGGATGACCGCGTTCCACGGGCAGATGGGCATGTTCACCCGCGCGCTCGCCTACATCCTCAGCCACGGTGCGGACGGTCTGGCGCAGGTCGCGGAAGACGCGGTGCTCAACGCCAACTACATCCTGCGTTCGCTGGAAGACCTTCTGCACGCTCCGTTTGGCGAAAGCGGCCCGTGCATGCACGAGGCGCTGTTCGGCGATCAGGGTTTTGCCGAGGGGCTTTCGACGCTCGATCTGGCCAAGGCGCTGATCGACGAGGGCTATCACCCGATGACGATGTACTTCCCGCTGGTGGTACATGGCGCGATGCTGATCGAGCCGACCGAGACCGAGAGCAAGGCAGGACTCGACCAGTTCATCGGCGCGCTGCGTTCGGTGGCCGAGCGGGCCAAGGCGGGCGATGAGAGCCTGAAGGCCGCGCCCTATTTCGCGCCGCGCAGGCGGCTCGACGAAACGCAGGCAGCAAGGAAGCCGATCCTCGCTTGGGAAGGCGAACTGGCACCGGGCGGCGCGGCAGCACGCAGCGAGGTGGGCGGGCAGTAGCCTTGTAAGGCGCGCGCCCACTCGGCATTGTCTCCCCCGTTTTTTGATAGGGAGGGAAGACAATGCGTATCTCGATCGGCCCACTGACAGCGGCGTTTGCGCTTCTAGCGGCTGGATGCGGACAGGCGTCGGCGGATGAAACGTCGGCTCCTGCGACAATGGAGGCGTCCGCCAAGGCAGCAGAACCAGCAGCCGAGCCGGCGCCGCTGCGTGGGCCCGACCTATCGGGGTTGTTTAATGCGAACGAGGATCACGTGCTCGCGCCCCTGACAATGGATGCGCGCATGCTGCTCAATTACTCGTTCGAATCGAACGACGACAGCACGGCGCTCGTTTCGAATGGTCCGCGCGAGGTTCCGACGACGGACAAGATGGTCTCCGCGCGGATCGTCGAACCCGAGGGCGACGACGGCCTGTGGAAAGTGCGGCTCGACTTCGAAGGGCAGTGGGAAGGCTTGCAGGTGCTCGGCCTGGGCAAGGATCGCAGCCCCGTCACGTTCGATCTCGAGCCGACCATCACCAAGATGTATTTCGCCGAACGCGTGCCCGTGGTGGCTAAGAAGCTGGCCGAGCTGGGTATCGATGTGAATCCCGATGGCTCGCCAAAGGTGCTGCGAAAGCTACCGGGGAATGGTTACCCGGCCGAGGGCAGCGATACCTACGACTGGCACGGTCAGGTCAGCATGGTGCGCGAAGACGAGGGCAAGACCGCCTACATCTTTCGCGAAGGCTTCTTTAACGACGGGACGTTCTGATCGAGCGGGCGGTGCTGGCGTGAAGATCGTCTTCAGCCGCAAAGGGTTCGACAGTGGATCGGGCGGGGGCGCCTCGCCCATCGTCGATGGCAAGCCGATCAGCCTGCCGATCCCCGATACCAAGGGGATCGCGCGCACGACCTATGGCGATCTCGGGCTGGGCGAGCACGCTTCTAAGGCGAGCAAGGGTGCCTACGGCCCTGAGAGCCAGTGCCATCACGATCCGATGTTCACCGGCGATGGCCGCTGTCTGTTCGGCCAAGTCGGGGCGGCGCAAACGCATCTTGCCAATCAGGGCGTCGGCGTGGGCGATACCTTCCTGTTCTTCGGCCTGTTCGCGGGCGAGGATGGCGAGCGGCATCACCGCATCTTCGGCTACCTCCGGGTCGCGGCGGTGCATCGGCTGGCCGAGGGGACTCCCGAGCATCTGGAAGGTAGCAACCACCCGCATGTGCTCGGCATGCACGGCAGCAACGACACGATCTACGAAGGCGAGGGGAGACAGGCGCGCTTCGCCAGGGAGGCGCTGCGCCTCACCGTGCCCGGCGGTCCGCTGACATTATGGCAAAAGCCTGCGTGGCTGAAGCCCGGTGGGCTGAGCTACCACGACCGGCGCGATCGCTGGTTGCACGGCGCCCGCCTTCGCAGCGTTGCACGCGGTCAGGAATTCGTCGCCAATGTGGGCCGCCGTAAGGCTCCGCGCGAATGGCTGGAGCGGATTCTCGACGAATTCTGATCCTCCCCGTTTCTCCGCAGGGTCAATGGGGAGGGAGACCGCCTACGGATTGGTTGTGGAGGGTGTTCGCAAGGTCTGCACTTAGCACCCCCTCATCCAGGTTTCGGTAACGCTCGTTCGAGCGTAACCTCCGCCATCCTTCTCCCAGTGGGAGAAGGATACGAAGCCTTGCTCGCGCCCGCGAGCTAGGCGCAGTTAGATGAGGTGGCCGAACTATTTGTACGTCTTGATGATCGCCGAGAAGTCGAGGCCGTCGTTGCCCGCGCCCGCGAAATCCTCGTACAGGCTCGCCGCGCGTGCGCCCAGTGGGACGCCTGCGTCGACCTCTTCCGCCGCAGCCATCGCAAGCCGCAGGTCCTTGAGCATCAGCGCGGTCGCGAAGCCGCCCTGGTAGTCGCGGTCGGCGGGGCTCTCGACGCCCACGCCCGGCAGCGGGGTGTAAGCGTTGAGCGACCAACAATAGCCGCTCGACTGCGATGAAATCTCGTAGAACTTCTGCGGATCGAGACCCAGCTTCTTTGCCATCTGCATCGCTTCGGCGACGCCGATCATGCTGATCGCGAGCAACATGTTGTTGCAGATCTTGGCGGTCTGGCCCGCACCTGCGTCGCCCGCATGGATCACGGCCTTGCCCATGCCTTCGAGGATCGGCCTAGCCGCCGCGAATGCCTCTTCGGTGCCGCCGACCATGAAGGTCAGTGTACCGCCGTCCGCCGCCGCGATCCCGCCGCTGACCGGCGCATCGACCATCTTGTAGCCCTTGGCGGTCGCCATTTCGGTCACTTCCTTGGCGGTGGCGACGTCGATGGTCGAGCAGTCGAGCAGCGCCGCGCCTTCGGGCGCGTGGCCGATCACGGCGTCGGAATAGACGGACTTCACGATCCCGCCATTGGGCAGCATCGAGACCACCGCATCGACGCCCTGCACGGCTTCCTTGGCATCGGTGAAGGTCTCGCAGCCATTGCTCTTGGCCTTGGCAAGCGCGTCTTCGGACAGGTCGAACGCGCGCACTTCGTGGCCGTTCTTGACCAGGTTCGCGGCCATCCCGCCGCCCATGTTGCCGAGGCCGATAAAGGCGATTTTCATTTTTCTCTCTCCGTCACCCGAGTTGGTCGAAGAGGATTGCGGCTCCGATCAGGGCAGCAAGCACGCCGCCAATCCCGTAGAGCCAACCCTCCATGCGATTGCTGATGGCCCAAAGGCGGGACTCTGCTTCCTGGGTCACTTGCCAGGGCGCAAGCCCGGCAGTGGCGAGCCCGCCAAGAAGCAAAGCCGCGCCTCCTATTACCGCCCCTTCCACTGCCCGTCGCGCTTCTCGATGAAGGCTTTCATGCCCTCGGCCTTGTCCTCGGTTGCGGTGAGGATCTGGAACAGGCGGCGTTCGTGGAGGACGCCCTGGCCGAGGAAGGTCTCGTAGGCCGCGTTGACCATTTCCTTGTTCACCATTGCGGCCATCGGCGGCATTCCGGCGATGGTTGCGGCGGTGGTGCGCGCCTCTTCCATCAGCGTGTCATGCGGCACGACACGCGCGACGAGCCCGCTGCGTTCGGCTTCCTCGGCGTCCATCATCCGGCCGGTCAGGCACATTTCCATCGCCTTGGCCTTGCCCACCGCGCGGGTGAGCCGCTGCGATCCGCCCATGCCCGGCGCGACGCCCAGCTTGATCTCGGGCTGGCCGAACTTGGCCTTTTCGCTCGCAATGATGAAGTCGGCCATCATCGCCAGCTCGCACCCGCCGCCCAGCGCGAAGCCGTTGACCGCGGCGATCCAGGGTTTCCGCACCGCCTCGACGATGTGGCTGGTCCACTTGGCGAAGAAGTCCTGCAGATAGAAATCCGCCGCGTCCTTCTCGCTCATCTCCTTGATGTCCGCGCCGGCAGCAAAGGCCTTGTCGCCCGACCCGGTCAGGATCGCGCACAGCTGGCTGTCGTCGTTCTGGTAGGCGGTGAAGGCGTCGATCAGCTCGTCGAGCACCACGCTGGAGAGCGCGTTCAGCGCCTGCGGACGGTTGAGCGTGATGGTGGTGACGGCACCGTCGATCTCGGTGGTGATGGTTTCGTAGGGCATGTCTACTCCAAATTCGTCATTGCGAGGAGCCGCAGGCGACGCGGCAATCCAAGGTGCTGGTCCATGGATTGCTTCGCCTCGCTCGCAATGACGAGCAAGCAGGCAATCCTGCGCTCGTCAATTCAGCGGCGTCCACTCCTCGCCCTCGGGCAGGGCGGTGAAGATCGCCTCGATCTGTTCATCGGTTACGCCCTCGGGCGTGGCGGGGTTCCAGTGCGGGTCGCCGGTCTTGTCGACGATCACTGCGCGCACACCCTCGGCGAAATCGTGGCTCACGAGCACGCGGCTGCCGATGCGGTATTCCATCCGCATCTCGTCGGCGAAGCTGCCCAGAGTCAGGCTGTCCGCCAGCTGGCGCAGCGCGACCTTGCAGCTCTGCGGGCTCTTGGCGCGCAGCGTCTTGAGTTCCTTCGCGGCCCACTCGGAATCGTCGGCTTCGAGCGCGGCGAGGATGTCCTCCAGCGTGGCACCGGAGAACAGCCGGTCGATATTCTCGCGATTGGCGAGGATGCGCGCCTCGGGCGGGGTTTGCGATGCCTCGTCGAGGATCGTCTGAATATAGGCCGGATCGTCGATAATCGCGGCCTTAACGCGGGCGAGATTCTCGCTCGCGATGTAGTGCGTGGCGAGACCGACCGCGTGGCACTCCGCCCCGTCGAGCCGCGCGCCGGTCAGCGCGAGAAACTGGCCGATGCGGCCTGGCAGGCGCGAAAGGTACCAGCCACCGCCAACGTCCGGAAACAGGCCGATCCCGGTCTCGGGCATGGCGAACTTGGTGTTCTCCGTGGCGACGCGGAACGCCGCAGGCTGGCTGATGCCGACCCCGCCGCCCATCGTGATCCCGTCCATGAAGGCGACCACCGGCTTGGTGTAGGTGAACAGCTGGTGGTTGAGCCGGTACTCGGCGTGGAAGAACTCGCGGCCCGTCTTGCCTTTGTCGTTCAGCGCCGAATTGCGCAGCATCGCGATGTCGCCACCCGCACAGAACCCGCGCCCTTCGGCATGGTCGATCATCACCGCCGCGATCCCGGCATGGTCGGCCCACTCGGTCAGCGCATCGGCCATCGCGACGCACATCTCGGTCGTCAGCGCATGGATCGCCTTGGGGCGGTTCAATGAGATGTGCCCCACGTTCTGGTGGGCGTGGATGTTGAGATGGTCGGTCATAGGAACTTCCTCCCCTCCCCTTCAGGGGAGGGGATCGAGGGGTGGGGGGAATGGCAGAGCAGGGCCGGCAGGTTGGCAAGCCCCTCCCTGCTGCGACTAGCAAGCAAGCTTGCAAGTCTCGCTATCCCTCCCCTCAAGGGGAGGGAGGTGTGGTGCGCGAAAATCACTGCCGCAGCAGATCCCGGCCCACGATCATCCGCATCACCTGGTTGGTGCCTTCGAGGATCGAGTGCACGCGCAGGTCGCGCCAGTAGCGTTCGATCGGGTAGTCCTTGAGGTAGCCGTAGCCGCCGAACAGCTGCAGCGCGTCGTTGACGACCTTGCTGCCATTGTCGGTCGCCAGCCGCTTCGCCATCGCGGAGAAGCGCGACTTGTCGGGCGCGTTGTCGGTGACTTTGGCGGCCGCCAGGTAGAGCAGCGCACGCGCCGCCTCCAGATCGGTCGCCATGTCGGCGAGCATGAACTGCGTGTTCTGGAAGTCGGCAATCTGCTGGTCGAACTGCTGGCGTTCCTTGGTGTACTTTACCGCCTCGTCGAGGCAGCGCTGCGCCCCGCCCAGCGAGCACGCGCCGATGTTCAGCCGCCCGCCGTCGAGACCCATCATCGCGAAGCGGAAGCCTTCGCCCTCGTCGCCGACACGGTTCTCGACCGGCACGCGCGCATCCTCGAAGATGACCTGCGCGGTCGGGCTGGCATTCCAGCCGAGCTTCTTTTCCGGCGCGCCGAAGCTGACGCCGGGCGTATCCTTGTCGACCACCAGGCAGGTGATGCCCTTGGTCTTGTGCTCGCCCGTGCGGACCATGGTGACGTAGACGTCGTTCACGCCGCCGCCGGAGATGAACTGCTTGGTGCCGTTCAGCACGTAGTGGTCACCGTCGAGCACGGCCTGCGTCTTCAGCCCCGCCGCGTCCGATCCGCTGCCCGGTTCGGTGAGGCAGTAGGAGGCGAGCTTCTCCATCGTCACCAGCTGGGGAAGGTATTTCTCCTTCACGCCTTCGCCGCCGAAGCGGTCGATCATCCAGCTCGCCATGTTGTGGATCGAGATGAAGGCGCTGGTGGTGGGGCAGCCATAGGCCATCGCCTCCATGACCAGCGCGGCTTCGAGCCGGCCGAGGCCGATCCCGCCGCTCTCCTCGCTGACATAGATCGCGCCGAAGCCGAGTTCGGCGGTCTGCTTGATCGTGTCGACGGGGAAGATCTTTTCCTCGTCCCACTTGCCCGCGTGCGGCGTGATGTTGTCGGCGGTGAACCGCTGCGCCATGTCCTGGATCGCGAGCTGGTCGTCTGAGAGCTGAAATTGTCCGGTCATGCGACGCGACCTAGCGCCACCGGGGTGCCAATAAAAGGGGGCAGCTGCCAAGGCTCAGGGCGCGGCGTTCTCCGCCGTCGGTGCGCAGCGGCGGCGCGATGTCGCGGTGCCCGATTGCGTCAGCTCGCGCGTGGCCAGCTGTTCGCCCCCTTTGGCGAGGCTCATCGCGTAATCGGCGGTCCAGCTCTCGCCTTCGCCCTGCATCGCCAGGCTGACGACGATACCCGGCTTTCCGCGCCGAACCCCCGAAACCTCGCCCTGCGATTCGTAAAAAGTGATCGTGCCGGGCCGGATCGTCAGGAACATATCCGAGTCGGGCGTGCACGGACCGTCGATCGCGTCCCACTGGCCGAGGAAGCGCGCAGGGATGGCGGTCAGCGGAGCGCTGTCGTCGGCCACGTCGTTCGCGGGCACGCGGTGCGGGTTTATCAGTGTCGGCTCGGGCGCCGGGGGCGCGTCGTCCCCCTGCGGGTCGAGCGAGACGGTCGAAGCGCTGCCGTCTGCGGTAGGGCTCGCTTCGACGGTCATTTCCTTGCCATCGACTGCAATGGTGGTTTCATCGGGCGTCGACGCAGGCGTGCGGTTGTTGCACCCCGCCAGCAGGGCGCTGGCGGCCATCACCGCGGCCATCGTCGCTGGCTTGGTCATCCGCGTTGCCCCCTTCGCATCCGACGCACAAGCGCCATCAGCAGCGAATATAGTCGAAAGGTGCCGTGCCAGCAAAGACTTCGCTCAAATGCGCTCCGTCTCCGGAAAGCTTGAGCTGCTGTTCAACGTCTTTCGTTGGCGCCTGCCCAGTCTCGGCATAGCGACCTTCGATGGCGACAGTGTTCGCGTCGATCCGCCGGACATCGGAGATGCTGGTGGTGCCCAGACCTTCGTATCGCAGTTCGCTTTCGGTGATCGTCAACCCGCCCGATCCTCCGGCAGCGCACGCGGTGTACTCCTCGGTCTCACCCCACCGGCCCTGGAAGGCCGCGGGGATTAGCGGCTGTTCCGCGGCTGGGGAGTCGGCACCGGCGGGCTCCGGATCGGGAGTTTCGCTGGCGTCGGCAGCGGGGCTCGCGTCCTGTTCGACCACTGCACTCTCGCTGTCTTGAGTCGAGCCGCAGCCAGCGACCAGCAAGGCCAGAGCTGTCAGTGTACCAAGCGCAATCCTCTTCACCGCCATTCCCCCTCGTCGTCGATCCGGTGAAAGCTAGCAGCAGGGTGCGCCGAGCAAAAGTGCCCCGGCGCGGACCTGCTGCGGCGTGTAAAGCGTCAGTCAGCCTCGGCTGCAGGGAGGTGCAGCACGCGCGTGTCGAACCACTGCTGCGCTAGCCGCGTGTCGTTTCCACGATACCAGCGCGGTGCGGGCACGCCGTTCTGCCACGCCACCATCTCGGTCAGCGTGCCCTGTGCCGAGGGTGTGTCGTAGGTCTTCGCATGGTCCGCGAAAGGATCGGCGTATGCCTCGTCCGCAGAGATTATGGTCCAGCCTTTCGCGCGCAGCGCAGCAACCAGATCGCCGATCCACAGCGCGGCAAGATCGGTTTCGTGGAGCAGCATGACATGCGCGGGCGACCTGCCGGTGACGTCGCGCGCGAGCGCATCGTAGAACTCGGCGGCATCGACATGCGCCTGCACGTAAAGATCGCGCAACGCGTCGCGGTCGATTTCGTGGCCTTGCGCAACCGCATCCTTGGCCGCCGCTTCGTAGAACCAGTCGCTCGCGTCGATGGTGACGTAGCCGTCCGTCAGGCCACGCTCGGCCAGCCCCGCGCGGATCGCGTCGCGCTTGGCTTTGTCGCTGCGCCCTTCGTCGAGGTAGGGATAGCGGAACCACGCACGATGGCCCTTGCGCCCGCGCAACCATTCCTCGCCCGCGTCGATATCAGCGAGATAATCGGCGGTGTCGGTATCGGAGAGCTGCGGGTGCGTAGCGCTGTGATTTGCGATCACGTGGCCCGCTGCGACATAGGCTGCGATCCGCCGCTCGTCCTCCGGCCCCTCGATATGACCGGGATTGACGAAGAACGCCGCCTGTTCGACGCCTGCTGCCTTCAGGCTGGCGACCAGCATGCCTGCGCGGTCGTCCTCAGTGAGGAACGCGCCCGGGGCACGGGGCACATCGTCGAAGGTCAGCGCGACGCGCTTTCCAGGTTGGGATGGCGGAGCGGGTACCTCCTCGACGTGACCGCAAGCGGCAAGCAGGCCGAGGAGGAGGGGAAGGAGCCAGCGCATGGTCCCGGGCATTAGCTCGGGCAGCGGCGATAGGTTGTGGTCGAGCGCTCACCCGTGTCGAAATTGCGGACGGTCAGAGTTTTCGCGACCGGATCGACAGAAAATTCCAGCTCGTCGCGGGTCGGCTCGTCGGCGTAGGTCGTGTCGAACACCGCACGGAGGCTGCCCGGTTCGCGTTCGCTCACGGAGATGAACCGCCCGCCGGTCTCGAAGTAGGAATAGCCGTCCTCGCGCACGGTCAGCACCTTGCCCATATTTTCCTGCTGGTAGCCATCGCACTGCGCTCTGGTCACCGCCGCACCATCGGTTTCGCGCCACTTGCCCCGGATCGCGACCGGGAAGGTCTTGGCGAACGCACTTGGTTCCTCCGCCTCGCTCCCGTCGTCCGATGCAGGCAGACCTTCGGGCGGGCCAGCCCCGTCACCGATTCCGCCATCGGGTTCGACCGGGATCGGCGTTTCGGTGGCGGCTGCGTCGGGAGCGGGCGAAGTCGCGTCCTCCCCCGCGCTGCATGCGACAAGGCCGCATGCAAAGAGCGGGAGGAGGGCGAGATGCTGGGGTTTCAAGGACATTTTACGAAGGTGACTCCTGTAGCTCCGGGTTCGAGAAGGCCGATTTTCTTGCGATCTGGCGTCAATTGCAGCCGCATCGTGGCATCCCTGCCGTCGGTCGTTTTGTAGCCGACCTTTATCGCATCGGTACCGACAATATCCATCGTCTGGACCGTTCCCTCGATTCCGCCGATGGTGACTTTGCGATCTTTCACGATGAGGTCGCGGAACGGCGTGATCTTGCAGTTTTCGACCTGCGAGAAGGCCCATTTGCCGTGAAATGCCTGTGGTACGAAAGCTTCGGTGACCGGCTTTAGCTGTTTGCCGCAATAGCGATACTCGAAGGGCTCGAAGCCATTCCCCGAAAGGCTGAGTCTCTTGCCATCCTTGCTCAACTTGAGCCGGTAGCTCTCCTTCGAACTCTCGCCGGGTTCGAAGAACTCGCCATCGCTGGTGATCTCGTCGGCCGAAATCTGCTTGATCGAGGACGGCTCGAACCTCGCTTCGTAGAATTCGATCGCTTCTTCTTCGATCGCCATCACCCCGTCGCTGACGGTGGTGCAGGTGTAGTCGCCACCGCCTTCTGCCAGATCCCACAGGCCCTGGAAGCGCGTCGGAATGATTTCCAGCGTGGTCTGGACAGGCTCCGCATCGACGACCTCGTCCGCTACGACATCTTGCGAGTTCGGCTCCGTCGCCACGGAATCGACATCGTTCTTTTCGCCAGTCTCTCCGCTGCACGCTGCCAGCGCGACCAAAGCCGCAACTGGCAGGGCGTATTCCGCAATCCTCATCCGGCATCTCCCCATCGTGATGCGACCCGATCGGGAGTGTGGCAGATTTTTCGCGAGGGGTTCAACCCATGGTGGGGATGACGAAGGCGTTGGAACCGTCGCCGCCGCCATCGGGCCAGCGCTGGGTGACCTTCTTCGTCTTGGTCCAGAAGCGCAGCCCTTCCTGGCCGTACTGGTCGATGTCCCCGAAGCCCGAACGCTTCCAGCCGCCGAAGCTGTGGTAGCTGACGGGCACGGGGATCGGCACGTTGATGCCGACCATGCCGACGTTCACCCGGTGCGCGAATTCGCGCGCGGCGTGGCCGTTGCGGGTGAAGATGGCGACGCCGTTGCCGTACTGGTGCTCGCTCGGCAGACGCACCGCGTCCTCGAAATCCTTCGCGCGCACGATCTGGAGCACGGGGCCGAAGATCTCTTCCTTGTAGCTTTCCATGTCGGTGGTGACGCGGTCGAGCAGGGTCGGGCCGACGAAGAAGCCCTTCTCGTGGCCTTGCAGCGAGAAGCCGCGCCCGTCGATCACGACCTCGGCACCTTCCTTCTCGGCGGTGTCGATCCACTGTTCGATCCGCGCCTTGTGCTCCGGGGTGACGACCGGGCCGTACTGCGCATCCTTGTCGGTCGAGACGCCGACGCGCAGCGCGTTGATTGCGGGGATCAGCTTTTCACGCAGGCGGTTCGCGGTATCTTCGCCCACCGGCACCACCACGGGCAGCGCCATGCAGCGTTCGCCCGCCGAGCCGAAGGCCGCACCCGCCAGATCGTTCACCACCTGGTCGAGATCGGCGTCGGGCATCACGATGCCGTGGTTCTTCGCCCCGCCGAAGGCCTGCACGCGCTTCCCGTTCGCGGTGCCGCGCGAATAGATATACTGCGCGATGTCGGACGAACCGACGAAGCTGATCGCGGCGATGTCGTCGTGGTCGAGGATCGCGTCGACCATTTCCTTGTCGCCGTTGACGACCTGCAGCAGCCCCTCGGGTGCGCCCGCTTCAACGAACAGCTCGGCGAGGCGGATGGGCACGCTGGGATCGCGCTCGGACGGCTTGAGGATGAAGGCATTGCCCGCCGCGATCGCCATGCCGAACATCCACATCGGGATCATCGCGGGGAAGTTGAACGGGGTGATGCCCGCCCCGATGCCGAGCGGCTGGCGCATCGAGTAGACGTCGATGCCGGGCCCCGCGCCCTGTGTGTACTCGCCCTTCAGCGCCTGCGGGATGCCGCAGGCATATTCGATCACTTCGAGCCCGCGCTGCACGTCGCCATGCGCATCGTCGACCACCTTGCCGTGCTCGCTCGAGAGCAACTCGGCCAGCTCCTGCTTGTTCGCTTCGACAAGCCGCTTGAACTCGAACATCACGCGCGCCCGGCGCTGCGGGTTGGTCGCGGCCCATTCGGGCTGGACTTCCTTCGCCTTGGCGACAGCCCGTTCGAGCAGCGCGGCATCGCCCAGCGCAACCTCGGCCTGCACTTCTCCGGTCGAGGGGTTCCACACCTTGTGCGTGCGGGCGGCTTCACCGGCGGCGACTCCGGTGGCGAGGTGGTGGTCGATCTGGCGCATGGGGGAACTCTCCGTGATTGTCTTGTTGCGGCGCGGCTTAGACCTGCGGTAAGCGACTTGCCAAGGCTTGCGCGCGCGGCTTGCACGCAATCAGCGCTTGTGCTGGCATTTTGTTTCGCGCAACGCTAAGCGCACGCGCCGAGGCCCGCGACGGTGCCATCGACAGGCGGGTGTAGCTCAATGGTAGAGCAGCAGCTTCCCAAGCTGACGGCAATCGCAGACTTCCGCGATTGCCGATGTAAACTGGGTCGAAAACCGCCCGTTTCTTTTCAAGTAGTTGTGAAACCACTGTAAACCGTCGGCGACCCCGCGCGTTGCCGACACATGAAGGTCCGGCTTGATGACCGCATATGCGCCTCGCGACCTCCACAGGAATGTCTGTCCCGTGGTCAATGCCGTCAGATCCGGCGAGGCGAACCTCAAGTTGAAACCAAGCGAAATAACTCTCAATGCGCATATTTGGTGACGCTACATCTGCCTGTGGCGACGCTTACCTTACGAGAGGTGTTCGTATAATTTTTTTCTCTGCACAATCGCTACTTGACCGCCAGCAGTTACCGTGAGTCGTCTGCTGGACGACGGGAGCAGGCAGTCATGCCTCTGCTTTTATAGGGTTGACCTGCGTATCGTACCCACCGCAGAACACCTAAATCTGAGGGGGTGGGTATGCGAAAATTTCGCTATTGGACGGCTGTCAGCTTCGGGGCAGTGGCGATGGCTATGAGCGCTGGTCCTGCAATCTCACAGAGCGCTACCGAAACCTATACTTACGACGCGCTTGGTCGTCTGGTGCAGATTGATCGCTCAGGCGGTCAGAATGATGGGAAGATCACCGGGACCTGTTTCGATCCTGCTGGCAATCGGACCCGCTACGACTTGGCGTCTTCAACTCCCGCTGCGTGCCCGACGCCCGTTCCTCTGCCGACCCCCACTCCCACTCCCACTCCCACTCCCACTAATTCGCCTCCGACCACGGTTGCTGATACGGTTGGCGTACTTTGCGGTGCGACCACGACTGCCGATCTGGTGGCGAACGACAGCGATCCGGAGGGTAATGTTCCGCTGAGCCTGGTCAGCCTCTCAGTACCTGACGGTGCTGGAGCTGCCGGCGCATTGATCGTATCGAGCACCTCCGTATCGATTCACGGCGATTTCGAGCACAGCACGACGATTTACACCTACACCGTGCAGGACAGCTTGGGCGCTACTAGTACCGGCACGCTTACGATCAACACAGGCGGGCCACCCAACCAGTGCGGACTATGAGACGCAAAGGATATTCCATGCTCAAACAATTGCGCCTTTTTATTGGGCTCCTTGGCTTGGGAATCGTGTGCAGTCCGTCAGAGCTCTACGCTCAAGACGAGATTGAGCCAGCGCCTACGGCTGATTCGCAAAGTCCAACCGGAGTTAGTTATGGCAACGGCGCGTTCAGTTACGAGATGCCGGCTCTATCGATCGGTGCGGGCGATTTTCCCCAAAGCCTTTCGCTAACCTATAACTATCGCAGCGACGGTGCCCGCCCACCGGCTTCGCCTTGGACAACCAATTGGGCGGCCCGCACGCATGCGCGCGATAGCGGCATGTATATTTCTGCCTGCCCACCCGACTGCAAACCTGGCGACAAGTATGGTCTCTGGGACATCGTCGTTGGAGCGTACTCAAGCGGTTTTTGGAAAGAGGGGATGGGGCCAGGTCCCGGTCCATATTTCTCCCGGCAACTCGACGGCGCGACTCTTACTAGAGCGATGAATTCAAGTGGTGAGTTTCAATTCATCTATACGACGGCGCGTGGAGCCAAACTCACCTTCGATTACATCATATCGATAAACGGAGATCACTCCTATCCAGCCAGCTGGGTCGAACCCGATGGCACAATTCTTACCTACGATTTGTCTAGCGGAACCGGGAGCATCTCAAGTAATCGCGGAGTTTCTCTCTACTTCGAGGCTCCGACGGGAACCGATCCCAACCAGACGCAGAAAATCTGTGCGCTCAACCTGACGCAATACTATCTTCCATCGATTTCGAGTTGCCCCACCGGGGTGCCTACGATCACGATCGCAGGCTCAACTCTGCAAGCGACCTATGCCAGGAAGATAACCTCGCTGACCGATGTGGAAGGGAAGGTTCACACCTTCACCTATTGGCCCGCCACTAGCGACGACACCGCGACCGATACGCATCTGCGCTGCGTCAAGGATCCGGGCCAAAGCGGCTGCAGGATCGAAAATACCTATGACAACTGCGACCAGAAAGGCACCGCGGATTTCTACGACCCGAACGCAAACGGCAGCCGCGACCGTGTAATCTCGCAAACACTCGCGACCGGAGAGACAGTAACGTACAGCTACGTTGAGGGCGTTCCGATGTCTGGGAATGGCACGTACGGGTGCCGTGCCAATTATTCTACAACGGTCACACAGAGTGGAAACTCGACGATCGCCATGATGGGCGGGAGGATGCTGCCATACTCGGTGACGGATCCCTTGAGCCGCACAAAGAGCTGGACCTGGGTCGGCCCGATAGAACTGTTCAATGACCCGACTCGTCTGGCGACTGCCACCAATCCCGAGGGTGACAAAGTCGAATATACTTATGACGATCGCGGGAACATTACCGAGCGTCGGGTGAAGGCCAAGCCAGGCCCGGGACAGTCCGACATCGTGTCTTCGGCGACTTATCCGTCGAGTTGCACCGTTACGGGCGTGAGCGCGATGACGTGCAACAAGCCGATCACGCTGACCGATGCGAAGGGCAACACCACCAGCTTTACCTACGACACCACGCATGGTGGCATGCTCACCCGCACGGGGCCGGTGGTGGGCGGCGTGCAGCCGAAGACCAGATACAGCTACACGCAGCGCTATGCTTGGATCAAGAACTCCACCGGTGGCTTCAGCCAAGCGACCGACGGCGTCTGGGTGCTGACCGAAGAGCGTAGCTGCAACACGAGCACGCTCAATTTCGCGACCGGCGCGTGTTCGGCGGGCGCTGCCGATCTGGTGGTGACCACCTATGATTACGGGCCGGACACCGGCACAGTCGGCAATAACCTGTGGCTGCGGGGCGTAGTGGTAACCTCGAACGGGACGAGCCTTCGTAGCTGCTACGAGTACGACATCAACGGCAACCGGATCAGCGAGACCGCGCCGCAAGCCAATCTGAGCGCGTGTTACTGACAGTGGTCGGCGCGGGGGGAAGCAGCGAGTCGATCGGCTCTCAGCGGTGGCTGCCCGTTAGATCATGCGCGCGCTGCGCGGTGGCAAGGGCTCAACAGGGGGATGCGGTGATGCGTGGTTCGGGACGATTGTTGCTGCTGATTGTCGCATCGCTCTGGATGCTCGGGCTGGCCGGCGCGTCCCTTGCTCACGCCCAAAGCACTGCGGCGCCATACAAGGGTGCGACCCGCTATGACGCGGCGGGCCGGGTGACAGGGACCATCGCTCCCAAGTCCGGCGTGGGAGCGAACAAGCATGAAGCGACTCGCACCACCTATGACATTTTAGGCCGCCCGATCCTCGTCGAGACCGGGGTGCTGGATACCTGGCATGACGAGACCGACGCACCGAAAGACTGGGACGACTTTACGCTCCTGTCGGCGGTCTCGACCACCTACGACGCGCTCGGCCGCAAGCTACAGGAGCGCGGCCTCGAGGACGACGGGGTCACGCCGGTCTCGCTCACCGAGTACAGCTACGATGCCCTTGGACGGCTCTCGTGCACCGCGGTGCGGATGAACCCGGCTTACTTTACCGCGAGCTGGCAGAATGCCTGCACCCACCGCACGGCGAGCAACCAAGGGCCCGACCGGATCACGAAGCAGGTCTACGACGCAGCGGGCCAGGTGCTCAGGATACAGAAGGCGGTCGGCACCGCGATCGAGCAGGATTACGCCACCTATACCTATACCGATAACGGGAAGGTCGAGACGGTCGCCGATGCCAATGGCCAGCTGACCACGTACGAGTATGACGGGTTCGACCGGCTTACGCGCACGATCTTCCCATCCAAGACCATGCGCGCCGAATCCGATGAGAACGACGATGAGCTCTATGCCTATGATGCGAACGGCAACCGCACGCAGCTGACCAAGCGCGACGGCCGGGTGCTCGACTACTTCTACGACGCGCTCAACCGTATGACCCGCAAGCAAATGGCGAGCGGGTATCTGACCGCCAGCTATACGCGGGTGGACTATACCTACGACCTGCGCGGGTTGCAGCGGACTGCCAAGTTCAACAACGGCAAGGGCATCACCAGCACCTATGACGGGTTCGGGCGGCGCACGGTCGAGACGATCAACCTCGGCTCGCTCACCCGGACGCTGACCTCGGCCTACAACAGGAACGGCGCGCGCACCTCGCTCACCTACCCCGGCTCGGTGACGGTGACGTATAATCGCGACGGGCTCGATCGGCTTTCCTCGGCGACGATCGGCAGTGCGAACCTGCTTTCGCCATCGCGCGACCAGTTCGGGCGGGTGACCGACCTGTATCGTGGGAGTGCGACGGGCGCGTGGATCGCGCCGACGACGCTGGCCTATGAAGACAGCGGGCGGCTGCAATCGTGGTCCGCAAACCTTGCGGGCATCTCGTCGGATATCACCAAGAGCTTCACCTACAACGCGGCGGGCCAGATCCACACTGCGACCACCAGCAACGATGCCTATAGCTGGGATCGCATGCCTACGGGCGACATCCATCGCGATTATGCGGTCAACGGGCTCAACCAGTACAGCTCGGTGGACAGCAATCCGTTCACCTACGATGATAACGGCAACCTGACGAGCTATACCGGACCCGGCCCGACCGGAGCCATCGAGACTTCGACTTACACCTACGATGTCGAGAACCGCCTGGTGCAGGCGGTGGTGCCCAAGGCGGGTGGAGGGACGCGCACGGTCACGTTGCAGTACGACCCACTCGGACGGCTTTGGCGCACCAGTACCGACGACGCCGCTTTTCCGCAGATCGATTACCTTTACGATGGCGACGCGCTGGTGGCGGAGTATAGCGCCTCTAACGTGGTCCTGCGGCGCTATGTCCACGGACCGCAGGAGGGGGTGGACGATCCGCTGGTGTGGTTCGAGGGAACCTCGACCGCCGCGTCCAACGCGCGCTACCTCTATGCCGATGAGCGCGGGTCGGTGATCGCGGTGACCGACGCGACCGGCACGCCGATCAACAAGAACACCTACGACGAATACGGCATCCCCGGCAGCACCAATGATGGTCGGTTCCAGTACACGGGCCAAGCGTTCCTGCCCGAGATCGGCCTCTACCACTACAAGGCCCGCATGTACTCGCCGCAACTCGGCCGGTTCCTCCAGACCGACCCCATCGGCTACGAGGACAACATCAACTGGTACGCCTACGTCGGAAACGATCCACTGAATGGGGTGGATTTTACCGGGATGAGCAAGTGCAATGGAGGTGGCAAGCCTACCACCAATAGATTGAAGATCGTCATTGCGGGGGCCATAATGGTATACTGTTCGGTCACAGGTCAGGGGCCCAAACGACCTCCTCCAAGAAGATCCGATGAGATTGAGCTACGCACTGAGAAGCCAACCGCCGGTGACGGCGGTAAGGGCAAAAAGGGAGAAAAGGACAAAAAGGGAGACAAGGACAAAAAGGGAGACAAGGGAGGGGCGGCAGCGGGTGCGATTGTCGCGGCAGTTATAACATTTATGGAAACTGCTGCCGATGCAGCGGATCCGTTTTACCACGCTCCTGCGGGTGAATGCTCGGACTTTAGATGTGATGAGGATGGCAATCGCATTACCTACGAGGAATATATGAAGCTAGAGGAGCAGAAGCGACGCGAAGAAGAGAGGCGGCGAGAAGAAGATAAACGTCGTAGAGAGCGGTCAGATCAATAATGCTTAGGGCAGTTTCGTGATGGAAGGCTTGTGATAATGGGCAGCCAGGATGATCTCGAGAGAGAAGCTGAGCGTGCAGTTCAAGAAAAGCGCTACTGGGATGCTGAGCAGATACTTATTGGATTGGAGGCGACGGCTAGCCCATTCGTTTTTCGGACATTGGGTTGGATGAATGAGATGGGAGTTTCGTCCAGCCCCAGTATCGAGAGAGCGATTGATTATTACAAATCTGCGATCGACGTTGGCTCAAAACGAGCTCTTGCCGATTTAGGGGTCGCACTATCAAAAGCGTCCAAGGATGCGGAAGCAATACCGATACTTCGGAAAGTCTCGATGGAGGGTAATTTGTCCGCCCTCTACCACCTTTCGTGCGCCCTTCTGCGTCAAGAGGACGCGAGATCCCGCAGGGAGGGAATGGAACTTCTTAAAGAGGCATCGGACCGAGGTCATTTAATAGCTGAACGTGATCTTGCTAGCGTTGAATATAGAAACAGGCCATCCCTTCAAAAACTGCCATCGTATTTTTGGAAGAGACTTATTATATCTGCAAAAGTTTTTAAACTGTATATCAGAGATCGTTATTCAGATAATCTTTACTAACATCATTCTGCGGTCCATTACCTGGTGTCAGACGGCACCAATACCTATGCCTACGATATCGAGAACCGCCTGGTGCAGGCGGTGGTGCCCAAGGCGGGCGGAGGCACGCGCACGGTCATGCTGCAATATGGTCCCTTGGGGCGGCTCTGGCGCAGCGCGACCGACGTGCCCGGCTATGCGCAGCCCGACTATCTCTATGATCGTGACCCACGCACCGCGAGTTTTTTTGATTGCGCTTGTGTTTCGCGGAGTCGGCATGCTTCTATTATCGCGTGAGCATAGGACCGCTTTTCTCAGAATTTGCGGAATATAGCTCTGTCTGGCGGTGAGGGGACCTTTTCTTTTCGATATGCAAGCTCCGCGCGTCTTGAGCAGCGATAGCAAAGCCGCGACACGAGAGATCCCGGCAGGCGCTCACCTGCCTTTTACCCGTCATCTCGACGACGCCACCATCCTGACCCGCGATGGCTATCTGATGCAGACCATCCGCGTCGGCGGACTGCTGTTTGAGACCGCCGACAGCGCCGACCTCAATTACCGGGCTGGGCTACGCGATGCGATGCTGCGCGCGATCGGCACCTCGCGCTTCGCGGTCTACCACCACATCATCCGCCGCCGGGTCGATGCCGATCTCGAGGGCGAATTTCCCGATGCCTTTTCGCGCCAGCTCGATGCGCGATGGCGCGAGCGGTGCGAGCGTCGCCAGCTCTACGTCAACGAGCTGTTCCTCACGCTGGTGCGCCGCCCGATGCCGGGCCGCAACGGGATTGCCGACCGAATCGCGCGGCTCATCCGCAGTCCGTCACCCACCGCCAATGCCGCCGCACTCAGGGGCGAGCTGGCCTCGCTCAACAATGCGCGCGAGGCGTTGATGGCGGCGCTCGCGCAATATGATCCGACGCTGCTGACCCGATACGAGAGCGAGGATGGCGGCACACGCTCCGAACCGCTCGAATTCCTCTCCTGCCTGTTCAATGGCGATATGCGCCCGGTGGCAGAGCCGCACGGCGATCTCGGGATGCACCTGCCGACACGCCGGATCAGCTTCGGGCGCAATACTGTGGAGCTGGCACCCGCCGGGCCACAGCCGCGCCGGTTCGTTGCGCTGGTTTCAATCAAGGACTGGCCCTCGCAGACCATGCCAGGCATGTTCGACGAGTTGCTGCGGTTGCCGTTCGAGATGCACGTCGCGCAGAGCCTTGCCTTCGTTGAGCGCGGCGAGGCGTTGGGGCGGATGAACCTCGTGCTGCGGCGCATGCGTTCTGCCGAGGACGAAGCGATCTCGCTGCGTGACGAACTCGCTTATGCGAAAGACGAGGTCGCGGCGGGCCGCGCAGGCTTTGGAGAACACCACACGACTATCGCTGTCCATAGTGAAGACCTCGGTGAACTCGATACGCAGGTGGCGGAAGTGATTGCACTGCTCGCCGATCTCGGCATCAATGGCGTGCGCGAGGATATCGCGCTGGAGCCGACATATTGGGCGCAGTTCCCCGGCAACTTCAAGTATATCGTGCGGCGCGGTCTGGTCTCGACGACCAATTTCGCCTCGCTTGCCAGCCTGCACAATTTCCCCGTCGGGCGCGCGCGCCGCAACCACTGGGGCGATGCGGTGACTTTGTTCGAGACGACGGCGGCGGGGCCGTATTTCTTCAACTTCCACCAGCGCGATCTGGGCAACTTCACCGTCATCGGCCCCTCGGGCTCGGGCAAGACGGTGGTGCTCAACTTCCTGCTAGCGCAAGCGCGCAAGTACGATCCACGGATCATCTTCTTCGACAAGGATCGCGGGGCGGAGCTGTTCATCCGCGCGATCGGCGGCAGCTATGACAGGCTGCGCCCAGGAGAACCCTCCGGCCTCAACCCGCTCCAGCTGGAGGATACACCGGCCAACCGGTCGTTCCTGATTGAATGGTTATCCTCGCTCGCAGGCGGGCTCGACGAGGCCGAGGCGGAATTGGTGCGCGATGCGCTCGACACTAATGCCCTCCAGCCGATCGAGCGACGCAGGCTGCGGCATTTCGTCGAACTGTTCAGAGGCGGAGATCGTCCGCGCGCCGACGATCTCTACGGACGACTGAAGCCGTGGTGGGGCAATGGCGACCGCGCCTGGTTGTTCGATAACGAACGCGACACGACCGACCTTGCCGAACAGTCGGTGGGCTTCGACATGACCGCGATCCTCGACGATCCCGTGGCGCGCACCCCGGCGATGCTCTATTTCTTCCACCGGGTGGAAGAACGGCTCGACGGATCGCCCTCGATCATCGTGATCGACGAGGGATGGAAGGCACTCGACGACGAAGTGTTCGTGCGCCGGATCAAGGATTGGGAAAAGACGATCCGTAAGCGCAATGGGATCGTCGGCTTTGCCACCCAGAGTGCGCAGGACGCACTGGAGAGCAAGATTGCCAGCGCGATTATCGAGCAGGCAGCGACGCAGATTTTCATGATCAACCCCAAGGCGCGGGCCGAGGACTACATCAATGGTTTCGGGCTCTCCGCGCACGAATATAATCTCGTCCGCACGCTTCCCGACAGCTCTCACTGCTTCCTCATCCGGCACGGCAATGACAGCGTGGTCGCGCGGCTCGACTTGTCGGGCGAGAAGGAGATGCTCGCCATTTTGTCCGGTCGTGAATCGACCATGCGCAGCTTCGACGATATCGTGAAGGTGCACGGCGAAGACCCGGCCAAGTGGATGGAGCCGCTGCTGCGGAAGGTCGCCTGATCGATATGGTTTGCCCTACCACCTATACCGGCAACGGCTTTCTCGAACGCATCCTGGGGCAGATCGACTGCCAGGCGCAGGTGCTCGGCAGCTATGGCTGGCTTGCGCTGAGCGAACCGGGATCGCTCGCTGCGACCGTGACCACCGGGCTGCTGACGCTGTTTATAGCGCTGTTCGGCCTTCGTCTGCTGTTTGGTCCTGCTCCGGGTACCCGCGATGTGGTGTTCGATGTGCTCAAGATCGGACTGGTGCTAACGCTGGCCCTTTCTTGGCCCGCGTTCCGCACGCTGATTTACGATGTCGTGTTTCTCGCTCCTGCGGATATTGCCGGGCGGATCGCAGCGACCGCTTCAGGCAATTTCGCCGAGCGGTTGCAGGCGATCGACGGCGCGATTGTGCAACTTTCTGAGTTCGGGTCGGGTCGCCAGACTGGCGCGTTTATCGATACCGAAGGGGCAGGGGCCTCGTTCCAAGGAATCGCCATGCAGGACGAAAGCGCGCTGGGCTGGTCGCGTTTGTTCTGGCTCACAGGAGTAATCGGATCGGTCGCATTCTTCCGCCTAGCGGCTGGCTTGCTGCTCGCGCTGGCTCCCTTGGCAGCCGGACTGCTCCTCTTCGATGCGACACGTGGGCTCTTCGCCGGCTGGATGCGCGGGCTTGTTCTTGCGCTGATCGGATCGGTCGGGGCCAGCGTGCTGCTCGCGGTAGAGATGGCGGTGCTGACCCCTTGGCTTGAGGATGCTCTGCGGTTGCGATCGCTTGGCTATGCGACACCGTCTGCACCGACCGAGCTGATGGCGATGACTCTGGCTTTCGCGCTCGTCCAACTCGGCTTCGTCTGGCTGCTGGGCAAGGTGGCCTTCATGCGCGGCTGGATATCGGTTCCGAGCTTCTCCGGCAGCGAAGCGCACCGGTCCGAACGCAGCGAGTGGATTTCGTCGCGCAGTACAGAGACCCGGTTCGGGCAGAAGTCGAACTTTGCCGAGCGCAACGAGATTGTCGTTACCCGCACCCCCTCCAATGAACGCACCCATATCAGGGCCTTGGCCGGGCCGACGCGCGAGCGGGCAGATCAGTCGGGTGGTACGCCCTCGATCGCCCCACCGCGCGAAAGGCTCGGGGACTCGTGGCGACGCGGCACGCCTCGCGCGTCCCGGCTGACGACGGACAGGAGTGCGCGCCGATGAACGCGGTCCCAAAAATCGATAAGTCCGAGCGCGGTGTCGTCGACAGCTGGGGCCAGAGCGTTACGGACGATCTGGAGCGGTCGCGGCGCATGGCCTGGATCGTGGCGGCTGTTGCGGGCGTGATCGCGCTGCTGTTGGCCATGGCGCTGGTCATCATGCTGCCGCTCAAGACAGTCGTGCCCTATACGATCTTGGTCGACCGCCAGACGGGCAATGTCGAAGCGCTCGACCCGTTGGCCGAAAGCAGGGTGCAGGCGGATGGTGCTCTCACCCGCTCGTTCCTGATGCAGTACGTCACCGCGCGTGAGAGCTTCGTGCCCGACAGTTTCGATCACGATTACGCTAAGGTCACGCTGATGAGCGCGCCGCAAGTGCGCCAGCAATATATTGCCCGGATGAGCGCGAACAATCCGCTCAGCCCGCTCAGCTACATGCGGCCCGGCGGAACGATCCGGGTGGAGATCCGCAGCATCTCCCAGCTCGACAACGAGCGGGCACTGGTGCGCTTCACCACCATTCGTGATGAGCCCGGCAGCGTTGCTGAGGCACCTCAATTCTGGGCCGCGATCGTCGGATATGGCTACACCACGGCCGAGATGAGCGAACGCGACCGTCTGCTCAATCCGCTCGGCTTTCAGGTGACTTCCTATCGGCGCGATGCAGAAACCTTGCCCGAAGCGATGCCGAGCACATCCCAACAGCAGTCTGATGACCGGAATCGTGAGCAATGATCCGGCTTTTGGCAATCCTGATGCTGTGGGTGTCTTCGCCTCTCGCCGCGCAAATTATGCCACAGCCGGACCCTGCCAATCCGCGCCTTCAGAGCGTGCAAGCGATCGCTGGCCGGGAGATCATGCTGGCGGCACTCCCCGAGACAGATCTTACGCTGCTCTTCCCGCCTTATGAATCGATCCAATCGGTCGACATGGATCAATCGCTGGTCGGCTATTCCATCTCGCCCGAGCTCAATGCGCTGGTGCTCACTCCCCTCGCACAGGGAACGCTCGGCCGCGTGAGGGTGGTGACCGATCGTGCGATCTACCAGTTCTCGCTACGAACCGGTGACGATCTGATGGCCGCCTATGTGGTCCGCATCGCCGACGAGGGCGAACAGCTCGCGCAGAGTCCCTCCTTCGACAGGGCAGAGGGTGTAGCGGAGCGTTGGTGGTCCTATCGGGTCAAGGGCAAGGATGCGGTCAAGCCGGTCGGTATCCGCGACGATGGCGAGAAGACCTATATCCTCTTCTCTCCCGATCAGTTGCTGCCTGCGATCTTCGCTATCAGCCCGACCGGCGACGAAACCCTGACCAATGGGTACATGCGCGGTGCGCAATTCGTGCTCGACCGGGTGTGGCAAGAGCTGGTGTTCCGGATCGATGGCAAGAAAGCGACCGCGCGCCGCAACGAGCGTCCGGATGGCTGATCCTTCCCCAACCGCCCACGACCCCACACCACTCGTCGAGCGCGCGGGGACGGGAAATCTCGGCCTAATCCTGTTCGCGATCGCGCTCGTTGTGGGTGGCGCGTGGATATTTTCCGTCATGAACACCGCGCGCCAGCAGGCGCAGATATCGCCTCTTGAGGCTTCGGGCCAGAATGTCGGCCGCATTGAAGCAGGCCAGCCCCCCCAAATGCCCGCTCGCTTTGGGGAGCGATACGATCCCGAAAACGAACTGCGGCAACAGCCGCGCCCGGTTCGGCTGGTTCGGATGCGCAGAAACTCTGCTCCGGTCTCGACTCCTCCCATCCAGAGAAGCGCTTCGCCGCCAGCGTCTCAACTGGCGGCAATTGCGCCAGAGCCATATCAGCCGCCCGCAAATCTTGGCCGAGCGCAATTTGAGCGCCCGACCGTTCGCCCGGAGATTCTTCCGCTCGACGTTCGTTCGCCAGAGGTGCCAAATGACAGCGGGGAGCGGGTTCGCGCCCAGCGCTTCAACAATCCAAGCTTCACGGTTCCGATCGGAACCATCATGCCGGCGGTGCTTGAAACAGCGCTCGATTCCACTAGGTCCGGCTCCGCCCGCGCTATTGTCCAGCAGGATGTTTACGGCTTCGATGGAACGCGCGTTCTCATCCCGCGCGGCAGCAGGCTTTACGGCGAGTATCAGGGCGATCTTCAGCCGGGCCAGAACCGCGCGCTAGTGACGTGGACGCGGCTGATGCGCCCGGATGGAGTCACCATCGCACTCCAATCCGATGCGTCGGACCAGCTCGGCCGGGCTGGGATCAAGGGGAAGGTGGATACCAAGTTCTTCCAGCGCTTCGGCGGCGCCCTATTGCAATCGGTGCTCGACATCGGGGTGGGTGTTGCAACTCGCAAGGCGGGCGACGGCGTGATCGTCGCGCTGCCGGGCTCGACGCAGAACGTCACTCGCGTAGACCAGTCGCAGGTCACACCGACCCTGCGAGTGAAGCACGGTACCAGCCTCTCGGTCTATGTCGCGCGAGATCTCGATTTCTCGGATGTCGAGCGATGAGCCCCGATACCGGCTATTACCTTGACAGCTTTCTTGCACCGCTGGCTCCGTGGCTCGGCCGGGAGGGTGTCACCGACATCTGGATCAACCGGCCCGGAGAACTCTGGACCGAGAGCATTAGTGGCGGGATCGAGTGCCATGACGAGCCGCAGATCGACGAAACGCTGCTGGCACGTCTATCGCGTCAGGTCGCGGCGTTCGGTGCCCAAGGCGTCAACCGCGCGCAGCCGATCCTCTCGGCTTCGCTCCCCGATGGCTCGCGGATCCAAGTGGTTGCGCCGCCGGCGACGCGGGGAGGGCATGTCATCGCGATCCGGCGGCATATTTCGTCAGACCTCTCGCTCTCCGACTGGGAGCACAGCGAGGCGTTCTCCGGACTTGAGGCGGATGGCAACGAACCTGAATTTGAGCGGCACTGGCAGATGCTCGGCGCAAGAGACGCGCCCGCCGTTCTGCGCGAGGCAGTGCGTGAGCGGCGCAATATTATCGTGTCGGGCGGTACCAGCACCGGGAAGACGACTTTCCTCAACGCGCTACTTGCAGAGATCCCGCTTTCCGAGCGGCTGGTGCTGATAGAGGACACAGAGGAACTGAAGGTCCCACATCGCAACCTCGTCGGGCTGATCGCTGCGCGCGGCTCGCTGAGCGAGTCAGGTGTTACCGCGGAAGACTTGCTGGTCGCCGCTCTGCGACTGAGACCCGACCGGATCATCCTAGGCGAGCTGCGCGGCGCGGAGGCGTTCACCTTCTTGCGCGCGGTCAACACCGGGCATCCCGGCTCGATGACCACGATTCATGCTGACACTCCGCAACGCGCACTCGAACAACTCGCTTTGCTGGTACTCCAGACGGGATCGCGTCTCTCTCGCGACGACGTGCGTCACTATGTGCGCGAAAGCATCGACGTGTTTATACAGCTTGAGCGACGCGATGGGCGACGCCGGGTGTCTCAGGTTATGGTGGCGCGCTGATGGCAACTGTCAAACCACAAGCCTCGCTCTTCGATGCGCCTGCCTCCTCGCCAATCGAGGCGGCGGTGAACTGGATCGGCGCGGTGATGATCGGCGAGCTGGCGCTGGGCCTGTGCGTGCTCGCGGTGGCCTTTGTGGGCTTCCTGATGATGAGCGGGCGCGTGCCGATCAAGACCGGCATGCGCGTCGCGGTCGGTTGTTTTGTGATCCTCGGCGCGCCTAGCATCGCAGTGGGATTTCTGGGAGCTTGGGACACGTCGTTCCCGACCGTGCCCACAGTCTCGCCTATCGCGGCCGACCCGGCGACCGCGCGAGAGCCGCCTCCTGCTGATTACGACCCCTACGCAGGTGCATCTGTGAGGACGGATCGGTAGTTATCGTCCAACGGTTGTCGTCGTTGTGAGCTTTGATCTCAGTTTTTGTAGGAGGTTGCGTTTCCCAAAAAAAAAGAGCTTCGGACGAAGCAACTCTCGATCTCAAACTCCGCAGGGATGGCGGCTGCGCTGTTCGGCACAGAACTTGGAGCGCGTATCCGTCGATCAGTTGAGCGAAATCTTGAACTTCGATTGCATCACCGGCTTCGCATTGCTGCGAAGGCACCGACAACGTCCGATGGAGGTGAAGGTTCTGGGAACTGATGCTGACGCGGGCGTATCCGACGATACTCAGGTGACGTGTCTCGCTGTCTCATTGGGGTCTAGAGTTAGCGCAGTTTAGCGCCTCACAATCTGGATCGAACTCGTATGAGACACTCCGTGGATGCCGTGAACCGTCGCACATGGGTATGGTTATTCGAGGAGCCGGTCTGCCTCCCGGCGGGGTGCCCAATCCTGCATTGCGATGCACTCCGGGAAATGGAGCTGCTCGTCATGGTGCAGCCAGCTCCGGTAGGGGCCCTCGAACCCAAGCCGTTCGAGGATGATCCGGGTGACAATCTCGCGCGCCCAAATCGTATGATCGAGCGTGTCCGGCTCTTGGTCGTCGAAGTCCCGCGATATCCCGGTATGGACGATGGTGTTGCGCTGGACGATGACCGTCCTAAGCCACCCTTCCGGGAAATCGTTCGTCACGATCCCGCGCGCGGCGACGAGCGCCAAGATCTTCTCGCCGAGTGGCCGCCGGTTCAGTTCCGGCAATTTGCGCGCCATTCCCTCCGGCACATCACACGACGAGAGCAGGTCGCGCACTTGGCTTGCGATGCGGCGGAAGGCGTTCGGCCGCATGAACAAATCGACCTCGTCGAGGCCACAGCGATCAAGGATATTCTCTAGCGCACTCATTGCGTTTATCAGCCGGCTCTCGTCATAGGCAACCGGCGCGGTCAGCCAGCGGATTGCCGCGTCGAGATCCTCGACGGCTTCGTAGCGGCTAAAGTAGGCTTCGCACGCGCAGGCAAAGATCGGATCCATGTGAAGTTCGTGGAACGGGGCCATGAACGGCCCGGAAGCGCGACCTTGCCGTGCGACCCGCACCGTGATCCGGTCGTCCTCGTAACGCTCTTCGATTAGCGGCCGAAGATAAGTGTCGCACGCGAACGACAGCACGCGCGCCATATGGGTCAGCAGTCGGTCGCTGTCCTGCCACCAGCTTTCACTGCTATCACCATCAGGGCGATAGACGGCGATATAGCCATTTGGCTCTTGTGCCTCGCGGTCCTGTCGCGGTCCGCCGATCACCATCCGCCCGAGTTCAGTGTCGCGCGTCATATGGCGGAAGGTCCGAAACTGCCTGACCCGCCAGACGCGAGCATCGCTGCGGTTCTCCCGGTGCAACCGACGCGGCAACTCCAGCTCGGCATCTTGGCAATCGCCCTGATAGCTCAGTTCTGCGCCAAGCTCTGACCCATGGCTGAAGCTGGAGATGTGAAAGCTGTCCGACCGGAAGACGTGGCCAGCCTCGCTCCGGCCTTCTAGGGCGATCAGATCGACATTCGTGCCTGGGCGCTGATCAACGCACAGCGCATAGGCTTCTCGCGAAAATGGAATGCGATCGAGTTCAAGGCGCAATACGCCGAGCGAGTCGATCGAGGCGTAGAAGCCCATCGAAATACTCGCGCCATGACCCGACAATGTGCCTGCGAACCGCGTCCGCTCGAAGAAGCCTTGAGGTTCAGCCAAAGGCTTTGAGGGCGATCGCGCCATGACGTCAGACCTTTGCGGAAGCGGTTCGCGCGCCGCCATGCGATCGAAGAGAAAAACACGATGAAATCATGCGACAATCCTGATGTGGCACTGAATGTTTCGCGCGCGCCCTGTTAGGAAGGCATAGCATGGCGACGTCCGCCGCTCAGGGCTGCGCCGGTGCGACAGTGGCGAGATGCTCCCGGCTCTTCGCGATCAGGCCGGCAACGAAGATCGAGCTGGTTTGCAACACGGACTCTAGATCGACCTCATCGATGCCTTCGCCCCTGATCTTGAAGCTGGCGACGATCTGGATACCGACATTGGGGAAGGGTTCGGTCGCTCCCCAAAAGCGATAACTGTCATTTGCCGCGAAGTGGTTCGTAGGCACTTGTTCTATATGGGGGTCCGGCGCAAACCATTGAACGGCATGCGCGCCGGCCGTGTCAGGCCTCAGTTCCCAATGCTTGGCATCGTTCGATAGCGTCTTCACTGTCTTCAAATTTGCAAGGAAAGGGCGGTGCTGCTCGCGTTCTGCGGTGAATAGATCGGCCCAATCGTCGCCGATAAAGGAGCGGGCCTTCGCGATCCGCTCGCTGAAAGTGCCGTCATCGTCAGTGATCGGGAAATAGAGCCTGCCTGTCTTGCCCGTGTCGGCTTGGACGCGGGCCGCGGCGGCGACATGATCCAGCGCATGGACCAGATTATTGGCGATGTCGGCGATGACCGGCTTCAATTCTCGCAAGATGGTGCGGTCTAGGGTGAGTTCGGCGGTGTGCGTCGCACCATCCGCCGAGGTTGATCGGCCTACATGCCAGAGCCCTCCAGCGCCGGCGCCACTGCGCGCGTTGAATTCGCCCCGGTGGGTCTGTGCGCGATCATACAGCAATTGCGCGTCGTCAAGATGGTGGCTTGCCCCCATTTATCCAGCATGGCCACAATCCGATCAGGTCGCGATTAATGAAATTGGTTATTTGCGGTGCATCCCTCCTACCATGGCGGAGACGACGACGCGCGACTATGCGTTGATGAAACCGAAGGAGGCACTTTGCGTGACTTACCAGCTTTTGAAGTTCGATTTTAGTGACGATTTCACAACGATAGAGATTGGTGCCAATGCGCTCACCTATGTAGTCGATCCACCGTCCACCAGCGCCACCAATGAGAATGGCGACGGGTCGCTTGTCGCGCGCGTGCTCGCCACTTGGGGCCAAGCGTCCGCGACGGTCTCGTTGCTGTCCAATCGCTACCAGCACCAATGGCCCGGCGCGATCACCGCGCTCAACGATAATAAGGGCACTCTCGAAGTGATCTGGCGCGACGAGCAAAGTCGGATCCTGTTCGAGGGCGTCATCATGGGCGCTTGGGAGCGCTCGGGGGAACATGCGGGGTCGCACGCGCTGGATTGATACTTCAGGCTCTAGGAGACCGCGCAGGATACTTCGCCGCGGAAAAATGCCCGCGTCACGTTTGAGAGTTTCCGATACGGCGATCGGCAGGCGAGTCCGTTCGCCTATTCGGCCTTAAAGTCCGGTTCGATTGCAGAGAGCAGAACTTGAGGCTCCACGCCAAGTGGACCGGCAAGCTCATGTAGTGTGAGGACGGTGGGATTTCGGCGACCATTCTCCAGCCCGCTCAAATACTGCTGCGAGATGCCCGTCAGTTCCGCTGCTTGCTCTTGCGTCAGCCCACGCTCCCTACGGAGGTGCTGAAAATTCAAACCGACCTGGAGCCTGATGTCCATTGGCATCCAGTGGCGCAGTCTACGCTTGCATATTATCAACTATAGTATGTATTCAGTTGCGGAGGCTGGCATAAAGCCCGCCAGCGAAACGCCGCATGGAGGCATGGTCGGGAGCAAATGGGTGAATGATGAGAAACGGGAGTTCACGGGCGAGGACTCAATGGGTGGGGAAGTTACGAAACGCTCGCCCGACGCCAATCCTGAAAAAAAGGACATGAGCCGCGAAACGATGACCGCGTGGATCTGCGGCACCTTGGTGTTGCTCGGTTTGGGCGGTCTGTATTTCGGCACACGCATGGATCCGATGGAGCGTGACGCAGAATGCCAAACCACATTCGGCATGGACCAGGACTGCGTGGTGGCTAATGCATCACGCCGACTACTTGGCGGCTACTGACATTTGAACACCGAGGAGCCTCCTAGTTTGCCAGACCGCGAGGTTCCGACAAGCGCAGGAGAAAATCACGGAGCGGCACGAATAAGCCACGTCGCGGACCCTCTGTAACACCAGTAACGAGCGACGCCTGTGGATGGCAGGCATCGCCACCGCGCGGGCTATCGGCACCATCCGGGTGCAAGTGGGTCGTTCTTTTTAGGACTTCCATCTCCTACCCTATATGCGAACCCAGCCGTGGCATTGCGACGCGGGAAGGGGGAGGTAACGATGACATTCCGCGCTAGGAACGGCTTCGGTGGAGTGAATCTCGGGACCGCCATAGGCGAGGTGGATCCTGTCACCTGTAACGTCAGCAACGTTCTGGTGAACGGCTAACAGTGCGGCAGACCGGACACCAAGGTGACCCGCTAAACTTGCACCGAAGCACCTTGCCTCGAATTAGAACACTAATTCGAGGCAAGGTTCGGCGGGTTATGTCAGCGACCAGCCGGTCGCGGGATCGAATGCGACCACACCGATGGGACCGAACTCCAGAAGCTGTGGTAGGTTGTGCACCTTGTCGTCCGGTAGAACCTTCATGCCATCCGCTATCTTGAGCATGCGTGTCTCCCCGATCGGCACGCGCAGGGCAGTCGTGAACACCGAGGCCGCGATGTCGACGTTGGGTGCGATCGCGAAGGGGTCGTAACCGTCACGGTCTGCGAGGCGGTAGAGCTTCAGTTGCTGCACAGGAGCAGTGTGCGCGACCCAGCCGATCTCGCACCAGCTGGCGAAACCCACCGGGGCGCTTTCCAGAAGCGCATCGAGACCACGCCGGCGATCATCGTCGAGCGTCTCGTCCACGCGGGTGAGCGTCAGGTCTTCGTGGTCGAGGCCGAGCGCTTCGTCGTGCTCGATTGCGACCATCCATGCCCTGTCCTTGGAGGGCGCGACGATGTGACCGCGGACCTCGCCGTCTTGGCGCTTGATGATGCATTCGTAGAGTTGGAATTTCATGTGCAGACCTTCTTGCTGTGGTTGGTGCAGCAAGGTCTACGAGCGCCCCGGATGGGTGTCGGGTGGGCAACGAGAGATGCACTGTGGAATCGTTCGTCGAGGGAAATGCTCGACGACCTCGCATCGAAGTTGACGAGGCCCGGCCGGGAGCACGCCGTCCATCCAGCGAAGATGCCTCGCGCCGAACCCGCTTCTGCCGGCTCTCTATCTGCATAAAGATGCAGGCACCCAGCTCACGTATGTCAAGTGTAAGTCTGGAACTCGGATCGCAAATAGCGGAGTGCCGAGATCACCCACCGGTCGATCTCGTCGTGGGAAGTTGGAGTATGCTGCTGCGGCGCAGCCATGTCAGGCATCACACAGAGTAGGTCATGCCACATAGTGCGCGCCGGGAGATGGAGATGGTGGAAACCCGCAAGCGTTGCCGTGATGCTCGGTCGCAGAGTAGCGCCGGCGATCATGTCGGCGTCTTCGAGATCAATCTCCTCTACCTCCGCCTTCGGCTCTAGGTCGATCTCAATCGGCTCGCCCGCGTCAGCCGCTGAAGGCGATGGGTCCAACCAATCCGCGTCGACGTCGAATTGCCAGTGCGGATGCGCTGCACCTTGGCCGGGGTATCCAATGACGCCGCGTTCTGTCTTTATACCGGCCCATTCTAGACGGAATTGCAGGTCTGGTATAGCCTCTACGCCAGAGATGACAAAGCGCAGATTGCTAGACGCGAACTCGATTTGACCTCGCCCGCGTGCGGGCTGCCATTGCTCGTTGTAGCTGAAGTAGAGGATCGACTCGTCGTTGGTGGCCGGAGCGAGCTCGGCGGCACTTCCTTTAGGAAGGGTCAGGCCGGCCGCCTCGTTGGACTGGTTGCGCAGGACCCAAGTAATGGGGCCATTCCGGCTCGCGGTTTTTCTGAAACGCAGTCGTTGGTCGCGGAAGCCGAGCTCGTCATTAAGCTTCTGTTCGAGTCGCCGCAGTCGGCTTTCGATCGTCGGCTGGGCTCGCACCAGTGGCCGGTTCACGGGAGCGACCATTCGTCTAGGCTAGTGCGATAAGCGGCAGCGGTGAAGGCGTCGAGAAGTTGCGCCGAAGGCTGCTCGGACCGATCAAGTTCACGGAGCGCACGGGCCTGCTCGAAGAGTTCAGGCGTTTCGAGATACATGGCGCCAAGATCGGGAAGCGGCACACGGCGGACCTGGTTCTTGGCGCCGTCCACTTGGCCGCCGCCGACGATACGGCCGTTCTCGCGCAAGAGGGCGAAAAACAGGCGCGAGTTCATCAAAAACGCATAGTCCAGGAGCAGTTCGGTCGTCTCAAAGGGGGCGTCGAGGACCGGCTGCTTCGGGAGCCAAGAATAGCCCTGCACGACGACGAACGATCCGTGCGCATCGACCGCAAAGCTCTCGGGTCCAATGAAGGCGCGAGCCACCAGCCGCGGACGCAGCGCGAGGTTTGTATCTCGCCGAGCGCGTTCAAGGTCGACTTTGGCGTCATCGGCGAGGCCAAGTTGCGCCAAGTGGCGTTTGTGGAAGGTCGGCGCGACGTGCTGAATCTGCGCGGATGTCATGACTGCGTCGGGATAGAAGATCCAGGTTATCGGCTGGATACGACCGTGGCGGATCGAGCGAGTTTCGGCAACGGGACGGAATAGTCGGCGCTCCTTCATCGGCAGGCGCTCGTATTCCTGGGCATCGATCTGGAGCTTAGCACCGACCTTCCCTGCGCGCACACCGAGCTCGACCTGAAAAAGGTCCTCGACCGCTGCGACGCCGGGGGTGCGAGCCAAGCGCTCCGGCAGCTCGCCAAGGCTATAGGGTCGCGGCGTCCAGTCGTCTCGCTCGACAAGCATGCGCCGTGACGTAGGATAGATGGACCAGTCGATCGTGCGTTCGGCATTGCGGTTACCCATCATCCACCGCCGCAGGCGCCGCAGTGCTGCGCTGCTCGCCCCGCGCTTCTGGCTGGCCCACAGCATGGTTGGCGCGCACTCGGCAGCATGTTCGTGCTTACGCAGAACAAGCGCCGCGATGTTGACCATAGCGTCGCGAAACAAGCCGTGCTCGCCGAGCACGGCAATGAGTTCAACGTCGTTACTGCGCAGTAGCCCGTCCCGCCATTTGACGCCGCCGGTCTGGCTCAATGCACCTGCTGGCAGCAATGTAGCGAGGGTGCCGCCTGGGCGCAGATGATGCTGAGCCAGCGACGTAAACGCCATGGAGAGGTCGGGACGGTAACGGAAGGCGTCGCCAAGTATCTTCTGAAGCCGCTCGCGCACGTCTGCGTCCATCTCGGGCATCGCGAGAAATGGCGGATTCATTATAATGACGTCTGCATCTATGCGATTCGTGAGGCGCAGGAAGTCCCCGACCTGAACCGTAACGGTGACCTCCGGCCGCTCGGCGAACCCGCCATATTCAAGCGCAAAGTTTGCCATGACGATTGCGCTCGCGGACACGTCAAAGCCGATCAATTCGACTTCGCCCTGATAGCCTCGACGCTCAAGCGCGCGAAGGACCTCGCAGAGGAAGATGCCAGACCCGCATGCCGGATCGACGATTTTGATCCGCGACTTGTGGAGATGATCGGAAATAGAGAGGTCGGCGAGGTTCCGCGCTAGACCGGGCGGAGTGTAATAGGCGCCAAGTTGGGTGCGCTTCGCGCGGTCCGGGACGGGTGCGAGCCCGAACAGTTGCGGCTCCAGCGGCTCAGTTAGCAGGTCGGCATGCGCTTCTTGAAAGACCATCCCCGCTGCATGGCGCATGGTCAGGGCAAGCTCGGCGTGACGACCTGCGCGCCGGCTAAAGCGCAGTTCCTCACGCAGTCGTTCCTCATGGTCTTCTGGCAGACGGACATGCGCATCGGTCAGCACGCCGCCAGAGACTTTGTCCGATTCTTGCTCGCCACGAATCTCCTGCGCTATGACGCGCAGGAAGGTCTTGAGCGTTTCGGCATTATTCAGGTGTGCGGCTGCCGCGACATGGCGGTGCGAACGGAAGCAGCCGACCACATGTTCGACGACGTCGATTGGCGGCTCAATGCGTTTTGAGATGATAGCCGAGAGGAAGCCTTCAGGCTTGCGTTCGACCTGGTCACGCTTGAAGAGGAGTGGCCGGGCGTTAGTCGCGACCTGTCGCGCAGTTACCTCATCGCCATTGATCGTCACGTGGGTTGGAAGCTGCGACGACCAGGTCCAGTCGAGCATGCGCTCGACGTCAATACGACCGGAGGATAGCGAGAAGCTGCCGTCGACACCGTCCAGCAGCGCATGGTGGCGCTGCTCCGCGTCGCGTTCAATGCCCAAGAGGAGGGCGTGCGCGAGGCCGAGCTGGCGACTTAAGTTCTCGGCGAACTCCAAAGACATCACGAGCCCCCTGAATCAAACGCGCGGCCCTTGCTTCAGGAGCGGGCCGCGCGAATCGCTTATTGCCTAATTCGGCGAGGACCACAAGCTTCTAGTCAAGGCGGAACAAAAAATGAACAGACAGATGCCGCATGGACCTTGTGTCTGTCTAGTGTGCTAGGAGTCGGTCCGGTGAGCGAGTTGGAGAGCGGCAATGATATAAATGTCGGGGGTGCCGTATCACTCGCAATAAGGTTGCACCTCTGCTTCTCTGGCAGGTGGACCTAAAGGCGGACATGGAGAAGACGGTCCTCGACTAGTCAACCGCAGGCTGCCCACAAGACCTCGGTTTCAGATCCTAATGGAGACATGGTGATGGAGATGATCGATTATTCTACTCCCAAGGCCCTCTGCGACAACTCCTGATGTCGGCTTCCATCAGATGATCACCGATTGGGAACTCTGGGCCTGTGCGAACCACCTGATTTGCAAGCATGGCGAGGCCGCCGCGATCGAAGCAGCGACCCTCGGCGCACCATATCGGACCGTCCCCATCCCAGACTGCCGTGGGAGTGCACGCGAAGGTCTCACCGGCGGGGACCATTGGAACCGAGGCGAGGAGAAAGGTGAAGGTCAGCATCAAAGCATGCATCTACGCCGAGACATTCCCGATCCGTTAACGCAAATATGGCCCCATGCACCTGTCACATTCGGGCAAGTCCAAGACGATCGGATGCACGCACATCGCAGTTGGGGAAGTTGGGCGGCTAAACCGACGCCCAGAGCTGACAACCCGGGGAAAGCGTCGGGTTCCCGGGATTCATTAGATTGCTCAGTGTAGGGCAGAAGCGATCGCCGAGAGGAAGTTGGAAGGCGCCCAACTCATCCCCTAGATCATCGTCTGCGTTTCCTCCGCCTTGCTACGCTTCTCGGTGAATGACGATTTCGCAGCTGGCGAGAAATTTCGCTGAATCCGATAAACAATTCCACTACAAAACTAAATTTCGATCACAGCCTTCATGCCCCCCAACGAGAAGGATCAGATCCACGCCGGAGTGGTGGAAGGTGAGCGAAGCGAACCTGGAGCCCTGCGGCGTGAGATCGCCCCTCGCTACGCGAGGGGCACTTACTCATGAACCACCTCACATTCTGCTACCGCTGCGCGGCAGCAGATGCTGCGCTCACAGCGGTCATTGCTTTGCTCGCTACGCTCGCGTCGCAACGACAGCTTCTCGCTTGCATCGACGCCTTCGCTTCGCTCCGGCGTTCCGGCCTGACGGCCGGCATGGGAGCCAACGAGAAGATGGAAGACGGTTTAGGCGAAACGTGTATTGGACAGAGGTTTTTGCCGCCTAGAGCTGATATATCAGCCTCAAACCCCTGTCCGTTTTTCCACGAACCACGAAACGATCACGAGTCCTCCAGCAATGTATGGACCACTGACGGGGGCATTCCTGTGGGTCCAGCAAGGCCGCAAGGTAGCGGGTTGGGCTCGGGGTCAAAGAATGGCCACTTACCCTCCGCAGTGAGTCGATCTGCACGATTGAGCGCGTCGTTGACGCGCTTCGTAAGGGAGTTGGGGGACCCATCCTCCAGCCGACCTTCGGCCAGGAGCAATTTGCGCACCTCGTTCGCCGACGACTTCCGGTTGCCCCATTCAAGCAGTTCGCGCGCCCACCACGCATCTGCGATGAGCACGCATCGCTTCTCCGATCGATTCCGAAGCCATAGCGGTGGCTTCGCCCCCGCCCTCACCGCCAGCAGTTCCGACCGACGCGCGTCACGGTAGTCTTGAATTGCATTTTGGATACGCTTTGGGACCGTGCGGGGTTTGCGCTTACGTCGGCGGTTGGCGGCCGCATTCTGCTTAGCCTTCGCGAGCTTCAAGGCAATTTTGGCGTCCTCTTTCTCCTGAAGCATGCGGTCATTGTCGTCATGCCACCTGCTTTCCTCGCATCGAACCACAAAAGCGGTCCAGGATGGGTGGCGATGCCGATCCTCCGACGTCATGGTCGCGGTCGCCCTTTCCCACTCATAGTAGAGCGAGCGAAGGTCGGCCGAACTTTCGATACGCTCGTGGACTACTTGACCGCAAAACATGGCGACAGGACACATCGCGCAGCCGTTGGGTTCTGGTTCCTCATCACCCCAATGTCGGGGTTCATCGAAACGGCCCCAGACACGCTCTACCGGATCTCCGAAGCAGACGAGACGCTCTGTAAGCGGTCGCTTCAAAATGTTGCCGCAAGCATCGGTGATCACGTCACCGACACGATATGAAACCTGTCGATTATGATAGAGCTTTTGGCGGACACCAAGAGCCCGCGACGATGGAGCTTTCGGATGCAATGTAGGCGAACCTTTCTCATGACGGGAAGCTTGTGTGGAGAGGCATTGGTGAGGAAGCGGACGAAATCGACGCTGCGTGCTCAACGGCACGCAGCAGCTGCTTCAGGAGTAGTCCTGATCGGATAAGCGCTCGCGCAGGACTTCCGTATCAGCCGCACTTAACCCGTTCGAGGACACGGAGGGTCGCATTTCGCGCAAGACCTCGACAGCGTGCAGTTCATGTACTGACAACCATCGTCTCCGCGGGCGTGGTTCAGCTGCTACCTCACGCATGACTGCGCGCTGCTCTTGGGATAGGTCCTTCAGCCTTGCTCCCAGCACGGCTTCGAGTTCCATGGCGAGGCTGTCGGCGGCAGCGGAGCGACCAGATCCGATCACAATTCCCCAGTCCACCTCTGGGTGACGCTGGCGCAATACCGCCAGTAAGAAGGACTTGCTGTCCAGCTTGAGGAGGTCTGCCATTTGCATGGCGCGGTCGATCGGAATGGGCACGCGGCCGGTAGCCATATGGCTCAAGACGACGGCCGTCTTGTAGTTCATGAGCTTACCGATCTGGCGAACACTCAAGCCGTTCTCGTCCTTCGCGCGAGCTAGGCCCTCGGAGAGCATGCGAGCGGCGGCGGTGTCTGCAAGTGGATAGTCGTTGTCCATGGCGGACTGCATGGCGTATTACACGCATGCGTGCAAGGGGGTTGACGTAATTTCAATGCGTGTTATACAGCACGCATGACTAAGATTTCCAGCTTGCCGTTCCCCCGCGCGACCCAAATTAAACGAGCGATCGCCGCCGTAGCAAAGGCCGGTGTTGCCGTCGGCTCGGTCGAAATTTCGCCATCGGGGGTGATCCGCGTCATCGCCGCGACTAGTTCGGCGGAAAGTGTGGCTAACGACTTTGACGAGTGGGACCGAAAGGGCGCTCTTTGATCGTAGGTCTGCATTTCGTTACTAAGAAGCGCTCAGGCAAACCCCCATTACATTATGTGTATGCGTGGCGCGGTGGTCCTCTGATCGCCAAGCGAGAGGGCGGGGGCAAGCCGGTCCTCTCGACCGGCGAGATCAAGGCCGCTCTCGAAGCGATTGAGCGGAATGCGGCACCAGACAGCAAAACCCTATCCGCCTTGGTTCGTGAATGGGAGCGCAGCCCGTCTTGGAGCAATCTCGCGACCTCCACACAGAAGACCTGGGCGAGCTATATCAAGCAGATCGTCGACCGTTGGGGCCAGTCGCCCCTCACGGTCTGGAATGACCCGCGCATGAAGGCGAAGGTTGTTCGCTGGCGCGACGAGCGAGCTACCACGCCGCGAGGTGCTGATCTCGGAGTTATGGTGCTTCGCGAACTCCTGAAGTTCGGATGCTTACATGGCCGCGTTATTATGAATGTGGCTGAAGGCATTCCCACACTCTATCGCAACGGGCAGCGCGCGGAGATCATCTGGACCGCAGAGGACATTGATCGGTTCGCGTTCGAGGCCAAGCGCATGGATAAGCTCCATGTTCTCGACGGCCTTCGACTGTGCGCGGTCACTGGTCTGCGACGAGAAGATCTTGTCACTGTGAGCCGCTCGGACGTCTATGACTTTGCCATCGTCAAGCGCGCGCTGAAGACCAGCCGTGGTCGGCGCCGGACCGCTTCGATGCCGCGTATACCGGAGCTCGATCTCCTTCTCCAGGAGCTCGATACTCGGGTGCGCGCAGAGGGGGTAACCACGTTGCTGGTCAACAGTCGTGGTCAGCCTTGGAGTGGTGACGGCTACGGGGGGTCATTCAATCGGGTCCGCGATGCCGCTGGTATCGTTTTCACGGACCCTGACACTGGCGAGAAGAAGCGCAAGCACCTGCACGATGTCCGTGGCACGTTCGCCACTCGCCTGATCCTGTCGGGGCTGACGGATGTAGAGGTCGCGGAGATCATGGGATGGGCGATCGAAAAGGTGTCTGGCATTCGCCGAACATACGTTGACCAATCGCGGGCAATCGTGGCAATCGGCGAGCGCATCATGAAGGTGGGTGTAAACTGACCTGTAAACCGTTCGACGCGGTTGCTTCGGTTCCCCTTATTTCAGAGTGCTTTGCGGGTGTAGCTCAATGGTAGAGCAGCAGCTTCCCAAGCTGACGACGAGGGTTCGATTCCCTTCACCCGCTCCATCGCCGCTTCCACAAAAATCTCCCAGAAACGCCGGAAAACCATCACCCAGCAGGGGATGTCTTGCGCTGGGCACCTGCATGCCGCAGGGGCGCGGGCATGACCAAGGAAACATGGCTCAACCGCGCGATCCGCCTGATCGAGGCGGACTACAACCGTTCCTCCGACACGCACCTCATCCGAGTGCCGTTGCCGCATTGCCGGGGGATCGAGCTTTATCTCAAGGATGAAAGCTCGCATCCCACGGGCAGCCTCAAGCACCGGCTCGCCCGGTCGCTGTTTCTCTACGGGTTGTGCAACGGCTGGATCGGGGAGGGCACCACGCTGATCGAGGCGTCCTCGGGCTCGACCGCCGTATCCGAAGCCTACTTCGCCAAGCTGCTCGACCTGCCGTTCATCGCGGTAGTGCCCGCGAGCACCGCGGAAGCGAAGCTGGAACAGATCCGGTTCTACGGCGGGCAGATCCACCCGGTCGAGGATCCGGGCATGGTCTACGCCGAATCGGAGCGGCTCGCGGCGGAAACCGGCGGCCACTACCTCGACCAGTTCACCTATGCCGAGCGGGCGACCGACTGGCGCGGCAACAACAATATCGCGCAGAGCATCTTTTCGCAGATGAGCGAGGAGGATCATCCGGACCCGGCATGGATCGTGTGCGGCGCGGGCACCGGCGGGACATCTGCCACGCTGGGGCGCTACATCCGTTACCAGCGGCGCCCGACGCGGCTGTGCGTGGCCGACCCGGCAGGCTCGGTCTTCCACCGCTACTACGCAGACCGCGCGGTCGAGACGGTGGAGGGTGGCTGCCAGAGCCGGATCGAAGGCATCGGGCGCGCGCGCGTCGAACCGAGCTTCGAGCCCGGGGTGATCGACCGGATGATCGCGGTTCACGATGCCGACTCGCTGGGCGCGATGTTCGCGCTGTCGAAGACGCTCGGGCGCAAGGTCGGCGGATCGACCGGCACCAACCTGTTCGCCTGCCTCCAGCTCATCGAGGAAATGGCCTCCGCCGGCCAGTCGGGCAGCATCGTGAGCCTGCTGTGCGACGACGGCGCGCGATACGCATCGACCTATTACAGCGAGGAATGGCTGGCGGAATGGGGCGGGGACTGGCGTCCGGCGTACAACAGGATGCTTGAAATCCTCGAGTGACAATCGGGTGTCACACGGATTCCGGCGTCGGGGAGGTCGGTCAGCCTGCCTGACGGCGCGATAGGGTAGCCGGATATCCACCTCTTTTCAGACGCCTGGTTTGCTCACCGCGCCAGTCTTTCGGTAAAAATTCATCTGAGGGTCGTATAGAAGCGCAAGGTGCGGGACCGGCGGGGGGCGTCGGGACAATCACGCACGCGTGAGTGGGATTGGTATGACAAAGGACAATATCGGCAATGAGGTGCTGGCTTTCCTGGCGGGGAACCTGCTCGACGCGACACCGACCAACTATCGCTTCGGCTATCTCTACCTCACCCGGTCCAGCAAGGTGATCTGCGAGGAAACCGACACCTACATCGACAATGGCATGCGGATGAAGCAGGAAACCATCGTCGAGATCATGGGCAAGCACGCCTCCGCGTCCGACGATCCGGAAGAGCGGATCGCGGCGCGCGACGAAGCGGTCGAGATGTTCCTCAACGCGGCGGGCGATCTGGCGCGCGAAACCAAGCGGCAGGCCGATGGCGTTGGGCGCGATATCGCAGAGGAAAGCCAGGCGATCCGTGAGGGCGCGCAGGGCGAGGACCTGAAGGGCGCGATCCGCCGGATCATCGACCGCGCGGCCACGGCAGAGCGGGAGCTGTCGACGGCGTCGAGCCGGATCGACCGGCTTCAGCGCGATCTCGAGGAAGCGCGCAACAAGGCGCTGGTCGACGAACTGACCGGCATCCCCAACCGCCGGGCGACGCGCGCGATGATCCAGGACCTGGAGATTCGCAAGGTTCGCTACTGCACCGCAATCATCGACATCGACCATTTCAAGGTCATCAACGACACCTACGGCCATGCGGTGGGCGATCGCGCGCTCAAACTGGTCGCCAACGCGCTGACCGAGGCGCTGGCGCCCTGGCCGGTGTCGCGCTGGGGAGGGGAAGAATTCCTCGTCATTGCCGAGACGCCCGACGCCGGTCGGCTCGCCGAAAAGGTGACGATCGCGAAAAATGCGCTCGCCGACCGCAATCTGAAACTGCGCGAAACCGACGAACCGATGGGTGCTATCACCTTCTCCGCGGGGGTGGCGGTCAATGTGGACACCAGCGACGAAACTCTCTGCCGCGCGGACAACGCGCTGTACGAAGCGAAAAAGTCGGGTCGCAACAAGGTTCTGATCGCGCCGGAGAGCGGACGCGTGGCGGACGCGGCCTGACGCCGCAGCGCAGCGCGTGTCGTCCTTCCTCTTCGGGTTTGCCGCTGCGCTGCTGCTGACGATCGGCGCGCGCGATCAATTGCTGGTCGCGCGGCTGGCGAGGCCGCTGGGCGCGCTCATCCTGCTTGCCGCGCTCGTGTCCGCGATTTTCACCGCCGGGCTGATGGCGCTTGCGGGCGATGCGGTCGCGGCGCTGCTGCCCGAAACAGCGCGCCAGATGCTGGTCGCGATCGCGCTGGTGGTCGCCTCTTTCGAGCTGTTTTGGCCTGCCCGCGAAAAGCGCCCGAAGGAACCGACACGATCCGCCTTTGCGGCGTTCGTCGTGCTGCTCGCCCGACAGTGGGGCGATGCCGCGCGCTTCCTGCTCTTCGCGCTCGCCGCTGCGACCGCGCTGCCCACGTTCGTCGCGCTCGGCGGGGCGGCGGGGGCGGGGGCTGCGCTGGCAGGTGGCTGGGCGCTGGGCGACGATATCGAGGCATTGCCGCTACGCATGTTCCGGCTGGTGATGGGCGGTGTGGTGCTGATCGCAGGGCTGGCAATCGGGCTGGGTGCGCGCGGGATCATCTGATCCTGCGAGTGGGGCACCCTCAATCACTGTGATCGAAGCTTTGGCGGGAAACCCGCCGGCTTTGCGGCGTTGATCCGGTAACCGAACAGCCAAGCCGCAACCCCAGATAAGGAGACCAAACATGGCCCAAGCCGGCGACAATTCGAAAACCGCACTCGTACAGGAACTTAACGGCCTGCTCGCCGATCACCTCGCGCTCTATTTCAAGACCAAGAACTTCCACTGGCACGTAAAGGGCCCGCGCTTCCGCGACCTGCACCTGCTGTTCGACGAACAGGCGATCGAGCTGCGCGACCAGATCGATGCGATCGGCGAACGCGTGCGCAAGCTGGGCGAGGTAACGCTGACCTCGATCGGTTCGGTCGCCCGCGCGACGCAGGTGAAGGACCAGGATTCGACCGATCTCGACGGCGACGCGATGGTCAAGGAACTGCACGACGACAACGTCGCGATGATCAAGCGCCTCAAGGGCATGAAACCGCTGGCCGAAGAGGCGGGCGACAATGCTACCGACGGCCTGCTCGACGACTGGACCGACATGGCAGAGGAACGCGCATGGTTCCTCAAGTCGACGCTCGGCTAAGCCCCCGTTAGCCAAGCGACAGGAAGGGCCGATCCGGTGCTATGCCGGGTCGGCCCTTTGCTTTATCCCGCACCCATCATGCCCCCGCTACTGCCCCGTTCGCTCCACCGCCTTGCGCTGCGCATCGCGCACCGCGTGCGGCATGTCTGGCGCAAGGTCGCGAAGCCGCAGCTGCGCGGGGTGAGCGTGATCCTGCGCGATCCGCAAGGCCGGGTGCTGTTCGTGCGTCACGCCTATGGCCCGCCCAACTGGAGCCTGCCCGGCGGCGGCATCGGACGCCGCGAAGCGCCCGAACAGGCCGCGCGGCGCGAGATGAAGGAGGAACTGGGCCTGACGCTTGGGGCCGTGACAGCGCTTGGCACTATCGACGAGACGATTTCTGCCTCGCCGCATTCCGCCTACCTGTTTCTGGCCGAGATCGACCAGGCACCCGTGCCCGACGGGCGCGAGATCGTCGAGCTGCGCTTCGCCATGCCAACCGATCCACCGCAGCCGGTCAGCCGCCTCGCGCAACGCAGGATCGCCTTCCTGCTCAGGAGCTAGAACAGCGCGAGCTGGCCGCCGCCGGTATCGCGACGTTGCGTGCCCTCGTCGCTTACATCATCGCGTTCGAGGTTGGACAGCGTCAGCCCCATCAGCCGGATCGGGCGCGGCAGCGGCAGCAGGTCGTCGAGGATCGCGTGCCCGATCGCGGCGAATTGCTCCTTGCCCTCGACATTGCGGGGCAGCGAACGCGCGCGGGTCATCAGCTGGAAGTCGTTGTATTTGAGCTTGAGCGTCACGGTGCGCCCGCGCGCCTGCGCTCGCTCGATCCGCTCCCACACGATCTCGACGATCTCGTCGAGCGTGGTGCGCAGCTCTTCCGCCTCGTGCCGGTCGACCGAGAAGGTTCGTTCCCCACCGACCGATTTGCGGATGCGGTTCGAGCGGACGGGGCGGTCGTCCATGCCCCTCGCCGCGCGGTAGAGATACTCGCCGAAGCTGCCGAAATGCTGCGCCAGCCACGCGGCGTCCTTCGCGGCAAGGTCCGCGCCGGTGGCTATGCCGAGCCGCGCCATCTTCTCCTCCCCTCGCGGGCCCACCCCGTGAAAGCGACGGATGGGGAGCGTCTGGACGAAGGTCGCGCCCTCGCCGGGGCGGATCACGCAGATCCCGTCGGGCTTGTTCTGGTCGCTCGCCAGCTTGGCGAGGAACTTGTTGTAGCTGACCCCCGCGCTCGCGGTCAGGCGCGTCTTGGCGCGAATTTCCTGCCGGATCATCTGCGCGACCTGCGTGGCCGAGGGGATGCCGAGCTTGTTCTCGGTCACGTCCAGATAGGCCTCGTCGAGGCTCAGCGGTTCGACGAGGTCGGTATGGTGGCGGAAGATCGCGCGGATCTGCTCGGACGCCTCGCGATAGGCATCGAAGCGGCTCTTCACGAAGATCAGGTCGGGGCACAGCCGCTTGGCCGTGACCGATGGCATCGCGGATTTCACCCCGAACCGCCGCGCCTCGTAACTGGCGGCGGCGACCACTCCGCGCCCGCTCGACCCGCCGACCGCGACCGGTTTGCCGCGCAATTCCGGGTTGTCGCGCTGTTCCACGCTGGCGAAGAAGGCATCCATATCGACATGGATGATCTTGCGCTGGCGCGGTTGTTCGGTCGGTGCCTCGTCGGGGGGCTCGGCAATGCTCATGGCTGGACACGCAAATAGCATACTGGTTGCCAATCGGAACCGACGACGCCATCTGCGGTTTTGTGCAGATGCGAAATGAACAATATGCGCCCGGCGAGACGAACGGCCGGGAAGAGCCGCATGCTGGCGTGCGTGCGCCTGCCGCGCTGCCGCCTTCGGGCAAGCGGATCGGCGAACGCCAGCTGATCGGGATGATGGCGCTGCTGATGGCGCTCAACGCACTGGGCATCGATGCGGTGCTGCCCGCGCTCGACAACCTCGCATCCGATCTGGGCGTGGCGGGCAACAGCCGCCAGTTCGTGGTCGGGGCCTACCTTCTCGCTGCCGGGCTCGGCGCGCTGGTGCCCGGCTCGCTTGCCGACCGCTTCGGCAGGCGTCCGGTGCTGTTCACCAGCCTTGGCCTCTACATCACCTTTTCGATCCTGTGCGCGCTCGCGTGGAATTTCGAATCGCTCCTTACGCTGCGCTTCCTGCAAGGGTTCGGCGCGGCCGGCATCGTGGCCCTTCCGCCCGCGATCATCCGCGACCGGGTGGGCGGCGACAAGATGGCCCGGATGATGAGCCTGATCTTCGTCATCTTCCTGATGGTGCCCGCTGTCGCGCCCAGCATCGGCCAGGGCGTGCTGATGCTGATGGGCGACTGGCGCTGGATCTTCGTGTTCACCGCTCTCGCGGGTTGCTGCATGGGCCTGTGGGCGTGGCGCAACCTGCCCGAGACGCTGCATCCCGAAGACAAGCAGCCGATCCAGCCGCGTGTGATCGCACGCAACATGCGCGCCACGCTGACCATGCGGCAGGCGCTCGGCTACACGCTGGGCAGCGCGGTGATCTTCGGGGCCTTGTTCGGCTTCATCAATTCGGCGCAGCAGCTGGTGGGCGAGGCATTCGGCGCGGGGCCGTGGTTCCCGCTGATCTTCGCCTGCTGCGCGGGCGCGATGGCAGTGGCGAGCTGGACCAATTCGCGGATCGTAGAGCGCTTCGGTGCCCGCCGGGTGAGCCACACTGGCCTGTTCCTGTTCCTGATCGTGGCCGCAGTGCAGCTGTTTGTCGCAACGATGACCGAGGAAACGCTGTGGACCTTCGTCCCGCTGATGGCGGCGAACATGATGCTTCTGGGCTTCATCGGCGCCAATTTCGGCTCGATCGCGATGCAGCCCTTCCGGGAGACGGCGGGCGCTGCGGCCAGCGCGCAGACCTTCATCCGCATGGTCAGCGCGGCGCTGATCGGCGCGAGCATCGGCTACGCCTACAACGGCACCGCGATTCCGCTGGCGACCGCGCTGTTCGGCGGCGCGGTAATCTGCATCGGCCTGGTGCTGTTCGCCGAGCACGGCAAGCTGTTCGGCCCGCCGGTGGACGAGGACTAGCGGCCACTGCCGTGAATCCAGCGTGCAAGACTGGCGGGATCGGCTAGTCTCGCGGGGTATGAAGCATACCGCCCTCCTGCTTGCGACCCTGCTGGCCTTCCCGCCTGCGGGCGCCCTCGCGCAGGAACACGAAACGGCCTCGGTCGAGGTCGAGGTCAGCGGCAGGCTGTCCGCCATGCCGCTGTCGACGGTCGATCCCGACACCTCTCTGATCGGCAGGATCGCGGCAATCGGGCCCGCGGGTCATATCTATATCGGCGAAGGGACAGGTCATGGGCCACGCCCGCTGCTGGTCCTGCTCAACGGCACCGGCGGTTCGGGCCGCGACCTCGTGGAGGCGTTGGTCCCGGTCGCGGACAGCGCAGGAATCGTATTGCTCGGCCTCGACCCCCGGCGCGAGAATTTCGACGCGGTCGAGCGTTTCTTCGACGATCTCGATGCGCGAAGGGCGCGCGCACGGGTCGCGTGGCCCGCGCCGAGGTTCGGAAAGGATCGCGAACGGATCGACGAGACGCTGGCGGAGGTCTTTCGCCGCGTCCCGATCGAGCAAGGACACATCGGCCTGCTCGGCTATTCGCACGGTGGCAGCTACGCGCTGATGCTCGGCACGGCGAACCCGCAGCTGTTCAGCAGCATCGCCGCGATATCTCCGGGCATTCTGGTAATCCCGGCGCAGCAGGCGGGCGGACAGGCCATCTTCCTCGCCCACGGGCGCGAAGATCGCGTCCAGCCCTTTCGCCGGACGGCCTGCGCGATGGCACCCCGGCTAAGCAGCTTCGGTAATCGCGTGGTCTTTTACGGCCATGAAGGCGGGCACGCGCTCGAAACCGAAAGCCTGATGCGCAGCGTCGTCCACTTCCTCGACCCGGATGATCCGAGCCTCGCCGCGGGCAACGGGGTCGGCTGCGAAGAGAGCGCGCCCGACTAGTCGGCGTCCGGCTCCACCACGCACAGCACGGCCTCGACCTGCACCTGGCCGCCTTCGCTGGCGGAAAGCTGCGTGACCGTGCCGTCGAACGGCGCGGTGAGCGAATGCTCCATCTTCATCGCTTCGAGCACCATCAGCCGCTGGCCCGCGGTCACGCTGTCACCCTCGGCCACGTCGAGCGCGATGACCTTGCCCGGCATCGGGGCGAGGATGGCGCCGTCGCCTGCCGCAGCCGCCCCAGAGCCGCGCGAACCCCGGTCGAAGGCGAAGGACATGCCATCGGCGAAAACGACCACGCGGTCCGGATCGACAAAGCCGGTCGCAGCCTCGAAAGCCGGACCCTCCGCCGCCGCGACGACGCGCGAATCGCCCTTGAAGGAGAGGCTGGTGGTCAGGCGGCCCGGTGCATTGAGGCGGAAGCCGGCAGGCTGATCCTCGTGTGCTTCGGTCTCGGCGAGCACCACGAAGTCCGCAGCGGTCTGCCAGATGGCCTCGTAGGGTTCATCCGATTCCACCAGATCGTCGATCTTGCGTTCGATGAAGCCGGTATCGAGGTTAGCGTCCTCGAAATCTTCGTCGCGCAGGCAGTTTGCGATGAAGGCCGCGTTGGTGCGTACGGGCCAGATTTCGACCCCGTCGGCGATCTCTGCCAGCTGCTCGATCGCATCGTCCCGGGTCTCTCCCCAGGCCACGAGCTTGGCGACCATGGGATCGTAGAAGGGCGATATCTGATCGCCTTCCTCGACGCCCGTTTCGATACGGCCCCGCAAGCCGACGTCGAAATGATCGAGTGGCCCGGTACTGGGCAGGAAGCCGCTGGACGGGTCCTCCGCATAAAGCCGTGCCTCGATGGCGTGACCGTCGATGAACAGCTGGTCCTGCTTCAGCGGGATCGGTTCGCCCGCTGCGACGCGCAGCTGCCATTCGACCAAGTCCACCCCGGTGATCTCCTCGGTCACCGGATGTTCGACCTGCAGGCGGGTGTTCATTTCCATGAAGAAGATGTGGGTAGCGCGCAGGCCTTCCGAAGCATCGGCGATGAATTCGATCGTGCCCGCGCCTTCGTAATCGACCGCCTTGGCGGCGCGCACGGCGGCGGCGCAGATTTCCTCGCGGGTGGCCTCGTCCATGCCCGGCGCAGGCGCTTCCTCGATCACCTTCTGGTGGCGGCGCTGGAGCGAGCAGTCGCGTTCGAACAGGTGGACGTGGTTGCCGTGGCTGTCGCCGAACACCTGCACTTCGATATGGCGGGGCGAGGTGATCCATTTTTCGAGGATCACGTCGTCATTGCCGAAGCTCGCCTTGGCCTCGCGGCGGCACGATTCGAGCGAGGAGAGGAAATCGCCCTCCGCGTCGACCTTGCGCATCCCCTTGCCGCCGCCTCCCGCGACCGCCTTGATCAGCACGGGATAGCCGATCGCGTCGGCTTCCTGCTTCAGTCGTTCGGTCGCCTGGTCGTCGCCGTCGTAGCCCGGCGTCACGGGCACGCCCGCCTCGCGCATCAGCTTCTTGGCGGCGTCCTTCAGACCCATCGCGCGGATCGAAGAGGGCGGCGCGCCGACCCAGATCAGGCCTGCGTCCTTCACGGCCTGTGCGAAATCGGCATTCTCGGAGAGAAAACCGTAGCCTGGGTGGATCGCCTCTGCGCCAGTCTGCTTGGCGGCGGCGATGATCTTCTCGCCCACCAGATAGCTTTCGGCAGCAGGCGAGGGGCCGATATGCACCGCCTCGTCCGCGCTGCGCACATGCAGCGCCTTGGCGTCGGCATCGGAATAGACCGCGACGGTGGCAATGCCCATTTCGCGCGCGGTGCGGATGATGCGGCAGGCGATTTCGCCGCGATTGGCGATAAGGAGCTTCTCGATCATTCGACGATATCCTTCAGCGTAATCGGCGCGCCGATGCTCTCGCATTCCTCCGGTGGCACCATCGAGAAGCTGGTGTTGGCAACCTTCCAGCCGTCATCCGTGCGCACCATGCTGAGCGAATTGATCCCGCAATGGCTGATCTTGCCGTTCGCGAAAAAGGTATACGGCCCCCACACCTGCGCCATGTCGCCGTCGACCAGCACGGTTTCGACTTCCATGTGTTCGGAAACCTCGCCCGTGCCCTGGGCCCAGCGGGCTAGGTGATCGGATACCTTCACAACGTCGGTGCGCGGATTGTCGGGGTTCATCCGGTTGTGGACGAAGATCGTGCCTTCGGGGATCATCTCACGCGCCAGTCGCGTGCGGTCGCTGCTCTTGAGTGCGGCGAAGAATCGGTCGACCCCGAGTAGCACCTGTTGTTCGGGCGAGGGCAGCGTCGGTGTTTCCTGGGCCATGCCCGGTGTGGCGAGCAGCAGCGCGGCGAAAGCAATGCGTTTGATCATGCCCGCAGCGCTAACGCCAAGCGCGCCGCAGGTCTACCACCCGGCGACGGGGCGCAGGTCGTCGCGCTGGTAGGGCGGCCACTGCTCGGGCTCGGGTGCGTGTTTCGTCACTGCCTCGCCGAAGGCGACGACGACATGGCTGAGCTTTTCGTACCACGGCACATAGGTGCGGGTGTCCCACGCCAGCTGGCCGCGATCGCGGACCTTGCGCCCGATCGCGCCGTAGATGCGCGAGGCCGAGAGCACCGCCCACCGCTGGCGGAACCGCAGGTGTTTCGCGCCCAGCCGCGATGCCGCCTCGTACATTTCCATCCGATCGACCAGCCGCGCGGAGACCGCTGCCAGCGCGAAGCGGTTGTCTTCGTCCGCGTAGTTTTCCCGCGTAAGCCCGGCGTCTTCCAGCCAGTCGTCGGGCAGGTAGCAGCGCCCGGCTGCCGCATCCTCGATCACGTCGCGCGCCACGTTGGCCAGCTGGAAGGCAAGGCCGAGGTCGCACGCTCGGTCGTAGATGAAGCTGTCGTTGGGGGCGAACATCACCCGCGCCATCAGCACGCCGACCGCGCCCGCGACGTGGTAGCAATAGCGCATCAGCTCCTTCTCGCTGTGCGGGCTGAAGCCGTTGGCATCCATCGCGAACCCGGCGATCACCTCGTTCGCCATGTCGAGCGTGATGCCCGCCTCGCCTGCGACCTGCCCCAGCGCGTCGAACGCGACATCGGCGGTTGCGCCGCCTTCCAGCGCGCGGCGGGTGAGCACCTTGATCGCCTGCAGCCGATCCTCGATCCCCGCCTGGTCGCCCAGTTCGCCGCCCTTGTCCTGCGCGTCGGCAAGATCGTCGCACCGGCGGCACCAGGCATAGAGCATCCACACCCGCTCGCGCGTGGGTTTGTCGAACAGCTTGGAGGCGAAGGCGAAGCTGCGCGAACCCTCGGCAATGGCCTCGTAGGATTCGTTCACCAGCGCAGCCCGGTCGCGCCCGCCGCCGGGGCGGGGGATCGAGGGGCGCACGAAGCGGGAAGGGACGAGGGGGCGGGCCTGGTTCAAAGCTGGTCTGCGCTCATGCGATAGATCGGGGTATTAGGCGTATAAGACGCAAGCTTGTCGAGCAGTTCCGGCAAATTGTCCGCAACCTGCAAGATCTCGCGATGTGTTGCACGCACGAAACCCGTATCCGCCATCCGGTTTATGAATTGCACAAGATCATCGTAAAAGCCGAAAGCGTTGAGCAAACCGACCGGATTTTCATGATAGCCAATCTGCGCCCAGCTCAACGCTTCGAACAGTTCGTCCATCGTGCCCATGCCGCCGGGCAGGGTGATGAAGCCGTCTGCAAGGTCGGTAAACTGCTGCTTGCGCTGGTGCATCGTATCGACCGTGATCAGCTGCGTGCAGTCGTGGTTGGCGAATTCACGCTCGACCATCGCGTGCGGGATCACCCCGATCACCTCACCGCCTTCGGCCAGCGCGCCTTGTGCCAGCGCGCCCATCAGGCCGAGCCGACCGCCGCCATAGACGACGCCGATACCGCGCTGGGCCAGCAGAGCACCGACCTCGCGCGCCAGTTCGATATAGCGCGGGTCGGGCGGCGTGGCCGCTCCGCAATAGATCGCGAGCTTACGAAGGGGGCGGTTCACGGCTGCCAGTTCGGACCGCAGGCGACGCGGAAGAGGGCGATGTCGTCTTCGCCGAGCGGCCCCTCCACGAAGTCCATTTCGATGTCGTCGAACCATTCGGCGCCCTCGATGTTTGCACCCTCGGCCTCGGTCCAGGCTCCGGCGATTCCCATCTGATTGCTTTTGCAATCGACGGCCATCGCGAGATCGGCGACGATCGGCGGCTCGTCATCCAAGATCATTTCGGTGCGCATGAGGAAGAGTGGCAAATCGACGCCATCGACATCGCGCGATGCCGTCCATGCAGTGTCGATCCACAGGGTCCCCTCGTCGTCCGTGAAGACTTCGACCCACTCGGGCGCATGGCCGTTTTCGGCCAGCGGCGAGTTGGCCGGGCCAGGGATGGTCGCGGCGGCAAGCAGCAGCAGTGAGGCAAGAATCATTTCAGCAAATCCTCTATCATCAGCCCGGCGGTCGCCTTGGCGCTGCCGACCACGCCGGGGATGCCTGCGCCCGGATGGGTGCCTGCGCCGACGAGGTAGAAGTTCTTGATCACATCGTCGCGATTGTGGCCGCGGAAATAGGCGCTCTGCGTCAGCACCGGTTCGAGGCTGAAGGCGCTGCCCAGATGCGCGTTGAGATCGGTCGCGAAGTCGCTCGGCGCGTAGTGGAACTTGGTCACGATCCGCTTGTGAATGTCGGGCACCAGCCGCTTGCCCACCTCGTCGAGGATGCGCTTTTCGAGCAGCGGACCGACCTCGTCCCAGTCGACCGGCAGCTTGCCCTGGTGCGCCACGGGCACCAGCGCGTAGAACGTGCTCATCCCCGGCGGGGCCATGCTCGGATCGCTCTTGCTCGGGTGGTGGAGGTAGATCGAGAAATCTTCCGGCAGTACGCCGTTGGTATAGATGTCGTCGAGCAGCCCTTTGTAGCGCGGGCCGAACAGGATCATGTGGTGCGCGATGCCGGGCCATGTCCCTTCGAGCCCGAAATGGACCACGAACAGCCCGGGGCTGTAGCTCTTGCGTTTCAGCCGCCGCCCCATGCTCCAGCCGCGCTGAGACTTGCCCAGCAAATCGCGGTAGGAATGCATGATGTCGGCATTGCTGGCGACCGCATCGAAGCCCTGTACGTGGCCGCTCTGGGTCATCACGCTCTTGGCGCGTTTACCATCGACATCGATGCCGACCACCGGGTCGCCCACACGCATTGTGCCGCCCAGCCGTTCGAAATGGCGGACCATTCCGGCGATCAGGCGGTTGGTGCCGCCCTTGGTCCACCACACGCCGCCATCCATCTCCAGCTTGTGGATCAGCGCGTAGATGCTCGACGTCTTCATCGGGTTGCCGCCGACCAGCAGCGTGTGGAAACTGAGCGCCTCGCGCAGCTTCTCGTTCTCGACGAAGCTGGAGACCATCGAATATACGCTGCGATAGGCCTGCTTCTTGGCGAGCGCCGGTGCGGCTTTCAGCATCGACTTGAAATCGAGGAAGGGCACCGTGCCCAGCTTCACATAGCCTTCCTCGTACACGCCCGCCGAATAATCGAGGAAGCGCTGGTAGCCTTCGACATCCTTGGGATTGAGCTTGGCGATCTCCGCGAACAGCTCCTCGTGGTCGTTCGAATAGTCGAAATTCGTGCCATCGGGCCAGTTGAGGCGGTAGAACGGCTTGACCGGGACCAGCTCGACATCCTTTGCAATGTCGTGGCCCGACAGCGCCCACAATTCCTTCAGGCAGTCGGGATCGGTGACGACGGTCGGCCCGCCGTCGAAGGTGAAGCCGTCACGCTCCCAGAAATAGGCGCGGCCGCCGGGCTTGTCGCGCCCCTCGATCACGGTGGTGGCGATTCCGGCGCTCTGGAGACGGATGGCGAGCGCCATTCCGCCGAACCCGGCCCCGATCACGCATGCATTGCGGCCTTCAGCCATTGGTCGAGGTTCCTTCCTGTGGGGCGAGCGGCGGGCGGTGCGATGCCAGCGCGCGCAGGGCATGGGGGATCGGGACCGGCGGCTTGCCGGTCAAGACCCTGAGCTTGTCTCTGGTGGTGGAGCGGGCGGCATAGAACCGCTCGATCAGCCCCGGCGACAGGCGATAGAAGCGCGAGAAGATGCGATATCGTTCCTCAGGTTTCGCCGCGCCGAACAGCATCGAGCCCAGCATCCGGTAAAAGCCGGTCCGTTGCCACACGCGGCGTGCGTGCGCTTCGAGCAGTGCGGCCATCTGTTCGCCGGGCAGTTGGCTGTTCTCTGCCACCAGCAGCGCGGTTTCGACCGCAAAGGGGAGGGTGTAGCTGGTCAGCGGGTGCCCGATCATCGCCCTCGCGCCCGCCATCGCCACGCCGGGCACGCGGACCTCGCGCTGGTAGCGGGCCAGATCGCCGCCGGTGATGACCGGAAGCACGCCGGTTTCGAACGCGATCGGCTCGCCGTGCCAGCCCATCGCATCGCAATAGCGTTCGATCCGGCTGGAAAGCGCTGCGCGGTCGAGCACGGGGCTGTCCTGGTAGTAGGTATCCTCGACGAACAGCTCGTCGGCGGCGAGCGGCAGGGTGTAGACGAAGCGGAAGGCGTCGTGCTGGGCGACTTTGGCGTCCATCACGATCGGGCGGTCGACATCGTGCGGGGCATGTGTGCGCAGGTGGCGGCCCATGAACACCTGCCAGCCACCCTCGAACGCGTCGGAGGGGATGTAACCGCGCGCGTCGATCACGCAGCGCGCCTCGATCCGCTTGCCGCCTTCCAGCGTCGCCCCGCGCGCATCGACCGAGGCGACCTTGCGCCCCGTATGGATGGTCGACTGCGCCAGCTCGCGGCGCAATGCCGCATCGAAATCGGTCGACGAGAGCGAGACGTAAGTGCTCTCCAGCCGCCGCGAATGTTCGGGAAAATGCACGTCGTAGCCGACCGGCCAGTGGATCTTGCGAATCGGTGCGAGCAGTGCCTGCCCGTCGTTGTTCAGATCGCTTTCGAACCAGCTCCAGCGGTGGTTGCCGCCCAGCATCTCGCCCGCCTCGACCAGCACCACCGACAGCGATGGATCGGCCCGGCGCACCGCGAGCGCGATCAGCCCGCCAGCGAGGCCTCCGCCAAGGATTGCAATATCGGCGCGTGCCCCTGTCATAACCGGTCGTTAGGGGCGTAGATCACAAGAGGCAAATGGACTTGAGGGCATCCTCGATATCGCCTGAGGGTCGAGGAACGTTGCTGAAGAAAACTCGTTTGAGAAGCGTAACAGGAGGATTTCCAGCATGCGTCGTATTGCCCCGGCTCTGGCCGCAATCGCCTTGTGCGCGACCGCCAGCCCTGCCTACGCGCAGAGCGAGACCGATACCGACGTCGAGGCGGAAGCCCCCGCGCGCCCCATGACCGAGGGCACGGTGTTCGATGGCGACTGGGTGATGATCGGCGTCGGGGCGGGCTATGTCCCCGAATATGACGGGTCGGACGATTACAAGCTGTTCCCGCTTCCGCTGATCCGTGGCAGCGTGAGCGGTATCGGGATCGAGCCGCGCGCGGCCGGCGCCGCGCTCGATCTGGTGCCCGACGGCGATGGCAGGGTGTCTTTCGCCTTCGGGCCGACGGTGCGATTGCGCACCAGCCGTACCGGGGATATCAAGGACCCGGTCGTCGCTGCGGCGGGCAAGCTCGACACTGCGGTGGAAGTGGGTGGCAGTGCCGGGATCAGCGTATCCGGCGTGCTCAACCCCTACGACAGTCTGGGTGCCACGGTCGATGTGCGCTGGGATGTCGCCGGCGCGCACGAGGGGCGCACGATTTCGCCCAGCATATCCTACTTCACACCCGTCAGCAGGGCCGCGGCAGTCAGCCTGTCGGTCTCTGCCGAGCATGCGGACGAGAACTTCAACAGCTATTACTTCTCGGTTACGCCCGCGCAGGCGCTCGCCAGCGGGCTGCCCGTGTATGATGCCGATGCGGGTTTCAACAAGTGGGGCGTGAACCTTCTTGGCGGATACGATCTGGATGGCGACCTGACCAACGGCGGGCTCGGCCTGTTCGCGATCGGCGGATATTCGCGGATGATCGGTGACGCGGCGGATTCGCCCTTCGTGGCCGACCGGGGCAGCGCCGACCAGTGGATGATCGGCGCGGGGATCGGCTACACCTTCTAGGTCGCATCAGCGGACGGTCTGTCGCCGGTCGAGCGCCTCGGGTCGCTGGTCGAAGGCGTTTGGCAGCGCCTGTGGCGGCGGGTAACATCTCCCCCGATCGATTTTCAGGGGGAACTACCAGCATGACCATCGCCCGTACCGCCACCCGGCACCTGCTCGCCGGGGCCGCCGCGCTTGCCTTCCTCACCGCGCCCGGCGTCGCCTTTGCGCAGGATGCGGGGGCATTGGCCACCGCCAGCGTGCAGCAGTCCGAACATGACAAGCTGTTCGCGCTGTTTGCCGATTCCGACAAGCGCGGTCTGGAACTCAACCCGCTCGGTCGCCTGTTCCGGGGCGACGACACCGATGCGGACCGGCTGGGCGACTACCTGACCGACGCGTCCTATTATGCCGATCTGCGCGACACCCAGCTCAACGCCGCGCTGTTGCAGCAGATCGACCGCGCGAAGCTCTCGCCGACCGACCAGCTCGCCTACGACGTGTTCAAGTACAATATCGAGCAGTCGCTGAAGGGCAGCACGCCCGAAATCCGCGCGCTCACCGAGGTCCGGCCCGTGAACCACTTCAGCGGCTTCCACACCTTCTATCCCGATTTCGCGAGCGGCAGCGGCGCGGCCCCGTTCAAGACGATGGCCAATTACGAGGACAACCTCAGCCGCCACGACGACTATATTGCCATCACCGACCGTTCGATCGCGAAGTTCCGCGAAGGGATGGAGAGCGGCGTGGTCGAAACCAAGCTGACCATCGGCAACGTGATTTCGCAGCTCGACACGCAGCTGGCGATCCCGATCGAGCAATCGCAGTTCATGGGCCCGACGACTATGTTCCCCGAGGATTTCTCGGACGCTGACAAGGCCCGATTGACCGCCGCCTACGAAGCCAAGACCAGGGAAATCTACGCCGCGCACGAGCGGCTGCGCGATTTCCTGCGCGACGAATACCTCCCCGTAGCGCGCGAACAGGTGGGGCTGAGCGCGATGAAGGGCGGCGACAAGCTGTACGAACAGCTGATCGAGAGCACCACGACGCTGCCGCTGAAGGCCGACGAGATTCACAAGCTGGGCTTGTCCGAAGTCGATCGGATCAAGGGCGAGCTGGAAAAGCTGAAGGAAGAGGTCGGCTTCGACGGCACCCTCACCGAATTCTTCGATTACGTGCGCACCGATCCCAAGTTCAAGCCGAAGAGCCGCGAGGCGCTGACGCAGAGCTATTACGATATCGGCAAGCGGGTGGACGAGAAGATCGGCGACTATTTCTCGCTGACGCCCAAGGCCGATCTGGTGATCAAGCCCTACGATCCCTCTATCGAGCAGTTCCAGGCAGGCGGTTCGTACCAGTCGGGCACCCCCGACGGATCGCGCCCGGGCACGTTCAACTTCAACGCCTACGACCTGCCCAGCAGGCTCACCACCGGCAACGTCACGCTCTACCTCCACGAAGGCGAGCCGGGGCACCACTTCCAGATCAGCCTCGCGCAGGAGAACGAGGATCTGCCCGCCTTCATGCGCTTCGGCGGGACGACCTCCTTCGTCGAAGGCTGGGCGCTCTATTCGGAGACGCTGGGCTACGACATGGGCTTCTACGACGATCCCTGGGCCCGCTACGGCACGTTGCAGGACGAGCAGCTGCGCGCGATGCGGCTGGTGGTCGATACCGGGCTTCATTCGAAGGGCTGGACGCGCGATCAGGCGATCGACTTCATGCTCGAAAATTCGGGCATGACCCGCACCGAAGTGGTCGCCGAGGTCGAACGCTACATCGCCATCCCCAGCCAGGCGCTCGCCTACAAGATCGGCGCGCTCAAGATCCAGGAACTGCGCGACCGCGCGCGGGCGAAGCTGGGCGACGCATTCGATATCAAGGATTTCCACGCGCAGGTGCTGAACACCGGCGGACTGCCGCTGCCCGTGCTGGAAGAAAAGATCGACCGGTGGATCGCCAATGGCGGCGGTTAGGTTCGTCCGCGCGGGGCTGATCGCGGCCTCGTCTTGCGCGCTCGCCGCGTGCGCCACTGTGCCCTCGACAGATGATCGGCTGCCGCCCGATCCGGTGGCGGCCGAACTTGCCGTGCCCGACGGCGGCGATGTCGAACTTCGCTACCGGCTGGCGGAGCCGACTTCCGCGCTGCATTTCGCCGACCGGACGGGCGACTACCGCGAGACCGCGTGGCATCCGCTCGACCCGACATTCCGCTGGGTCGCAGAAGGCGATGGCGAGCGGCTGGAGCGCGCCGACGGGCGGGCTTTCGATAGCGTCGCACTCACGGTGACGCCGCGTTACCGCTCGCTGGTCAAGGCCTACGGGCCGTTCTCCCCGTTCAGCGATGGCAGCCTGCTCGTCTACTCGGGCCAGTTCCATGCCTGCGCCGATCTGCCGTGCGACGGCGACGAGCCGCTGCCGCTCACCATCGACGCGCCCGGCCGCGGCATCGCGACGCCGGGAGAGAGGTCGCACGACCATGCCCGCTTCGTCAGCGAGGGGTCGGGAAGCAATGTCTTCGTCGGCAACCTTGCTCCCGTGGCGGCGGACGGCTTCAATGCGATCGTCGATCCAGGATTGCCCGAAGCGATGCGCGCCCGCCTCGCCACCGGCCTGCCCGATGCGATGCGGCGGCTGGCCGATGCCTATGGCCCGCTGAGCACCGCGCCCGAGCTCTACGTCTCGATCGACCGGCGCGCGCAGCCCGATGGCAATGTCTCGATCCAGGGCGGCACCTTGCCCAACCAGATCTTCATGCATTTCGATGGCGAGGGGATCGACCAGAAACTGGCGGGGCCGACCGACTGGATCGACTGGTTCTTCGCGCACGAGGCGGGGCATCTCTACCAGCAGGAACTGGCCGGAAGCCTGCTGGGCGACGACCGGATCGCGTGGATTCACGAGGGCGGGGCCGATGCGCTGGCCGCGCTGGTCTTCACCGCAGAAGGGCGCGACGCCTATGTGCGGCAGCGCACTACCGAGGCGCGCGATGACTGCAGGCAGGGCCTCGAACAAAGGCCGCTGACGCAGGCCGCGGCAAGCGGCGCGTTCGACATGCACTATGCCTGCGGGATGATCCTGGCGCTCGCGCTTGATCGCGAATTGCGCGCGCAGGGATCGGACCTGCACGCTTTCGACCGGCGCTTTTTCGGATCGGTCAAGGCGGGCGCGCCGTGGACCGCCGACCACTGGTTTGCGACTGCCAGTGGACTTGGTGCGGGCGAAGCCTTCGTGGCGCAGGCGCGGGCGCTGGTCGGGGCGGACGGTACGGCGGCGCTCGCCGCGCTGGCGCAGCTTGCTCCGCAGAACTCCACCTCCGAGAGGTAGCGATTGAGCGCCCGCCTGTAGCAATTCGGGGCGGGCCCGATTCACCATCGCGGGGCACGCTTGCACGCGCCCCGTCGATCCTTCATGAAAACAATTGTTAACTCCGATTCCGGCTGCTGGTCACACGCACATCATCTGGCGGTGACACGGGCGGGATGGCGGCCCCGATGCAGGCTTCGTCCGGCTGAGCGGGTGCCTTCTTCCCGTATCGCGTCATACCCACGCGGTCGGCACGATCGGGACGCAATCGAGCTTAAGGATCACTTGCCGCGCCATGGCCACTGCCGACACCATCCCCGCCTGGATCACCCTGTTCCTGGGCATCTATTCCTTCGCCGCCGCAATGGGCGAGCTGCGGATGCCGGGCACCTGGAAAGGCATGATGCACGACCTGGAACAGTCGCCGGGCATGCGCTTCATCGCCGGGCTCTTCACCCTGTCGCTGGGCGCAGTCATCTATCTCGTCACACCCTGGCGGCCCGACGACTGGCTGTTCATCGCGGTCGCCGCGCTTGGCGGCCTGCTGACGGTCGAAGGCATCCTGTTCCTTGCTGCAGGCGAGCGCTTCGTGACCATCGGCAAGTGGCTGATCGGCAGCGCGAGCGAGGTGTGGGCTGGCGTTTCGGCAGTGCTGGGCGCGGGCTTCATCTTCGTCGCGCTCTCGCGGCTGGACACGTTCTAGCGCCACGCCGGGGCAGGGCAGACGCCTAAGTTCCTTCAACGAACATGTTGATCGTCAGGCGGCCCTTCACGGGATCGACGGAGAGCTTTTCCGGCTCGGGGATCACGCCCGAATGGAGCAGCCGCCCGCGATAGAGGATCAGCCGGTCGGGCTTCGCCTCGATCTCCCCGATCATCTCGTACCGGTCGCTGTCGCCATAATGGTACCGTGCTGGCGGCGCGCCGTATGCGCGATCGTCCGCCGCCAGCGCCGCGTGATAGGCGGGGCTGCGATCGGGAGTGACCGTTTCGAACCCGGTGCGCCGATGGCGATAAAAGGCGGTTCCCCCGCTGCCGGGCCCGAGCAGGTAGTGCATCACCGCGATGATCCCCGGCCCGGTGTCGTCGTAATGCGGCAGGCATTGCGATGGGGAGAGGTCCTCCGGGGCCAGCGTCACGAGCGAGAACGATGCCGCCTCGCATCTGAGCGACTGGCCGAAGCCGAACACCCGCCGCATCACCTCTGCCAGCAGCGGGTTGCGCGGGACGAGGTAATCGGGCGTCGCGGGCGCGCGCAGGCCCGGATAATGCGCGCCTGCCGGGGCATAATCGGCCGCGCGCCCCCTTTCGAGCAGCGCCTCTACGTGTCCGCTGAACCCGTCGATCTGCACCACCGGCTCGCGCTCATGCCCGACGCGGTGGAGCGTGATCTGCGCTTCGGGGAGTTGGGTGGCTTGCGTCATTTCCGATCTAGGGTGCGGGTGTGAGCGGCGTCCGTCAATCGCTGTGGCGGGCGGCGACCATGTTAGGGCGCGTTGGCAGTCGAGCCGAATCGTGGTAGCGCTATCACCCAAGGGATGAGGAAAAACAGTATGTGGCGCAAGTCCGCAGGTAAACGTTCGTTCGCGATGCTTCTTGGCACCGCGATGGCACTCTCGCTGGCGGCATGCGGTGGCGACAGTTCGGGCAGCTCGCCCGCACCGGTGGCGACCGGCGCACCGGCCCCCGCGCCAACACCGCCGTCGTCACCGACCCCGTCGCCCACGCCTTCCGCGCTCACGCAGGCCGACGCGCAGCTTGGCGCGTGCGTCAACCTCGCCAATTATCTCGAAGCACCCAGCGAGGGCGACTGGGGCCCCGCGCTGCGCGACAGCGACATTGTCGACATCGCCGCCAAGGGTTTCACGACCGTGCGCTTTCCCGCGCGCTTCGCGGGGCACCAGCAGCTGGCCGCGCCCTACACGATCGACCCCGCCTTCCTCGACCGGGCCGAACATATCGTCGACCTCGCCCGCGCCGAGGGACTGCGGGTGATCCTCGACAACCACAATTACGACGAGCTGATGGCCAATCCCACCGACGAGCACGACCGCTTCGTCGCGCTGTGGAAGCAGGTGGCCGAGCGGTTCGAGGACAAGGATGCGGACGTCTGGTTCGAACTGATGAACGAGCCCTACGGCAACCTGACCAACGCGCAGCTGACCGGCCTCTATGCCGACGCGCTGGCGGAAATCCGTGTGACCAACCCGACGCGGGCCGTGGTGGTCGGCGGGCAATCCTACAGCGGTATCAACTCGCTCGCGACGTTCACCGTGCCCGACGATCCCAACCTGATCGCGACCTTCCACTATTACGACCCGTTCAACTTCACCCACCAGGGCGCGCCGTGGATCGACCCGGTGATGCCCACCGGCGTCACCTACGGCAGCGCAGCGGACGCGAGCCAGCTCGCCGCCGATGTTCAGAAGGCGCGCGACTACATGGCGCGCACGGGCCGTCCGCTCTTCCTCGGCGAATACGGCGTGTACGAAGGCGTCCCGCTCGCCCAGCGCGCCGCGTACTACGAGGCGGTGACCGACGCCTTCCACGCCGCCGATATCGACGGCTGTGTATGGGGTTACCAGAACACGATGCCGTTCCGCGATTACGCGACGGGCGACTGGTACGAGACGCTGCTGGATGCGATCGGGTTGTGAGGGGCTGGGCTAGTCGAACCAGCCCTTCTTCTTCTTGTTGCCGAACCAGTCGGTTTCTTCCTTCGGGGCAAGCCAGCTGCTGGCTGCCTTCTCGTCCTTGCCCTTCGATGAAATGCGGAATCCGGCGACTTCGGTGCTGATCTGGCCATCGCTGCGGACGTCGATGCCACCCATGCTGACCGTGTGCTTGCCGTCGGAGTGAACCGTCACCCCATCGGCCACGCGCACGTTCCAGTTCTTCTTGTTGTCGAAGGAAACGCCGTCCATCAGCTGGGTGGTCGTGGTGCCGTCGCTCGCCACGTTGAAGCCACCGGCGTTCACCGACATGCCACCGCCATGGTTGGGCGCGACCGGGCTTCGCGGATCGGCAAAGCGGGTAAGCCCGGTGGTGTCCGCATGCCCGTACTGGACTGCGGCGGCGAATGCCTTCTCGCGCGCGGTGCGCTGCGCGAATGGAATATCCAGGATCATTTCGGGGAAGAACATCTTGGCAAGCGCATCCGTCGAGATACGCTTCGTATCGTTCGGGTCGATCGCGGACTGCGCATCCTGCGCCTCGCGCTCGAGTCTTTTCCGGCGGACGGAACCGAGCTGTGTCCAGAAGAACCCTATCGCGCCCGCCACCGCGCCGAACGCGGCCTCGTACAGGAAAGCCGACGCGTCGAGGTCCATGGCGAAGTACGAGATCAGCGCCCACCCGATGAAGAGCGCCCCCAGGACGTCGATCCACCTTTTCTCCGGCTTGACCGGCAGGACGCGCATCCCCCCCGAGCCGATCGTCGCCGCCATCATCGCCCAGCACAGCAGGCCCCAAAGCACGCTGCCGCCATACCTTTCGTAAAAGAACAGCGGGATGAACAGGCCGAGCCCGAAAGCGGCTGCGCGCAGCTTGGGGTCGAGGGCGGAGAGTTTCCGATCGATCCGGCTCAGGATGCCCGGCTTGTCCGAAGCAGCCTCCGCTTCGGCCTTCTCGGCATGGTGTTCCGCATCGCTCTGCTGGTACGCCGCGATCTTCGCGACGGAATGCAATGTCGCTTCCCGTCCGGGAGTGCGAAATTCATCGCTCTTCAGCAAGTCCGCGAACCAGGCGCGCTTCATCGCCTGTTCGTAATAGAGGCCGTCCTCGACCTTCAGGCGCGGGGATTGCTGGGCCGCAGGATTGTCTGCCACCCACAGCTCGGCGAGCAGGGCGAGCTTTTCCTTCGCCGCAAGTATCAACTTCGCTTTCTCGAACTGCTCCGGGTCGTGGTCCGCCGACTTTGCCGCCGCGCGCGCCAGCACCACTTCCACGTTGCGGTCGCCAGAGAGGAAGGGATCGACCGCATCGCCCGGCGCCTTCCAGAAGGAGCGGTAGAGCAGCGTCTCACCATGCGCGAGTGCGGCATCGTGATACTCGCGCCGCCATGCCGCATCGATAGCGGCCCATCTCTCGTTGCCGCCGGACACACGTTCATCGGTGAGCACGTTCCAGCGGTACAGCTTGGCTGCGAAGCGCACCAGTTCCGTTGTCGCGACGACGTAATCGTCCTTCAGCAATTGCGGCAGGTATTCGTCGAGGAACTCGGGCTGAACCGGCAAGCCCTCGATCACCGGAATCCAAGCGGGCGCGTAGCGCAGCGCGAACTCGAAGAAGGCGCGCTCAGGGTCGTTCTCCTCCAGCAGCTTGTCGAGAGCGATGCGGGCATCATATTCCCGCAACTCGTCCTCGAGCCACTTCTGGATGTACCCGCGCTCGATATGTTCGGCTGCGGTCTCGTGGTTCTCGGCCATGGCTGCCGCAAGGTCCGCAAGGTTGGCGCATTCGTGTTCGCCAAGCTTGTAGGGCCGGATCGTGTCGGTCATTTTTCCCCCCGGAATTGTTGAGGGGAACCTAACCTGACTTTTGTTAGCATTTCAAGGCGGGGGTCCCGGCAGCAGTCGGTGCGCCTTTCGGCTCCCGGAAACCGCCTCTGTCTGGGCGCGCGGGAAGCTGGTACGCACAGTGCCCCGATCAGGCAGCCGATCGGGAACATTCGCTTCCGCTTCCGGTTCGGCTTGCATGATCAAACTGGCTCTCATCTGTCTCGTCGTTGCCGCTGTTGCCGCGATCCTTGGGTTTGGCGGGGTTGCCGGTGCCTTCGTAGATATCGCGATCTGGCTGGCGATTATCGCTGCGGTTCTGTTCGTCGTCTTCCTGGTGCTCGGCATTTTCGCAGGCAAGAAGGCGAGCGACGCGCTCGACTAGTGAGGGCGATTGACCCGCGTTGCTTTACGCGGGCCATTGCCTCGCCTACAGTCCTGCCATCCCCGGGGAGCCTGCCGCGCAAACGCAGGTTGAGAGCGGAATACACCGCGACCCGTCGAACCTGATCCCGGTAATACGGGCGGAGGGAGGGAGCGGTTTTCGGAAAAAAACTCCCCGGTCACCGCCCTCGCTCCGATTTTTACGGAGCGTATTTTCATGGCCGACATCAATTCACCCGTCGAAATCGGCGTTACCACCGGGCCCATTCGCGGCAGCCGCAAGGTCCATGTCGCCGCGCGTACCGGCTCGGGCGTGCGTGTCGCCATGCGCGAGATCGACCTCGAGGGGGGCGAGCCTTCGGTACGCGTCTACGACACCTCAGGCCCCTATACCGACCCGAACGCCGCCATCGACATCAACGCGGGCCTCCCGCAGCTGCGCCGCGAGTGGATCATGGCCCGCGGCGATGTCGAGGAATACGGCGCGCGCGAAGTGAAGCCGGAAGATAACGGCCAGCTCGGCCCCGATCGCAGCGGCGGCGTGCCGCAGTTCCCGAGCGCGGTGAAGCGGCCTCTCCGGGCCAAGACGGGCCACAACGTCAGCCAGATGCACTACGCGCGCAAGGGCACCATCACGCCCGAGATGGAATATGTCGCCGAGCGCGAGAACCTTGGCCGCGAAATGCTCGCCGAGCGCGCGGAAGGCCAAAGCTGGGGCGCGGAAATCCCCGAATTCGTAACGCCCGAATTCGTCCGTGACGAGGTGGCGCGCGGCCGCGCGATCATCCCCAACAACATCAACCACCCCGAGTCCGAACCGATGGCGATCGGGCGCAACTTCCTGGTCAAGATCAACGCCAATATCGGCAACTCCGCTGTGGCGTCGGACGTCGCCAACGAAGTCGACAAGATGGTCTGGTCGATCCGCTGGGGCGCGGACACCGTCATGGACCTCTCCACGGGGCGCAACATCCACGACACGCGCGAATGGATCATTCGCAACTCGCCCGTGCCCATCGGCACCGTGCCGATCTACCAGGCCCTCGAAAAGGTCGGCGGCATTGCCGAGGATCTGACGTGGGAGATTTTCCGCGACACGCTGATCGAACAGGCCGAACAGGGCGTCGACTACTTCACCATCCACGCGGGCGTGCGCCTGCCCTACGTGCCGATGACCGCCAAGCGCGTCACCGGCATCGTCAGCCGCGGCGGCTCGATCATGGCGAAATGGTGCCTCGCGCATCACAAGGAAAGCTTCCTCTACGAGCGCTTCGACGAGATCACCGAGATCATGAAGGCCTACGACATCGCCTACAGCCTCGGCGACGGCCTGCGCCCCGGCTCCATCGCCGACGCCAACGACGAAGCCCAATTCGCCGAGCTCTACACGCTGGGCGAACTCACCAAGCGCGCCTGGGAGCAGGACGTGCAGGTGATGATCGAGGGCCCCGGCCACGTGCCGATGCACAAGATCAAGGAGAACATGGACAAGCAGCTGGAGGCTTGCGGCGAAGCGCCGTTCTACACGCTCGGGCCGCTCGTCACCGACATCGCGCCGGGTTACGACCACATCACCAGCGGCATCGGTGCGGCGCAGATCGGCTGGTACGGCACCGCGATGCTCTGCTACGTCACGCCCAAGGAGCACCTCGGCCTGCCCGACCGCGACGATGTGAAGGTGGGCGTGGTGACCTACAAGCTCGCCGCCCACGCCGCCGACCTCGCCAAGGGCCATCCCGCAGCCAAGGTCCGCGACGATGCGCTGAGCAAGGCCCGCTTCGAATTCCGCTGGCGCGACCAGTTCAACCTGTCGCTCGATCCCGACACGGCAGAGCAGTACCACGACCAGACGCTGCCCGCGGAAGGCGCCAAGACCGCGCATTTCTGCAGCATGTGCGGGCCGAAATTCTGCTCGATGAAGATCACGCAGGAAGTGCGCGACTTCGCCGCGAAGCAGAATTCGGACAGCTATCTGGCGCGCGAGAACATCAAGCGCGAAACCTCAGCCGATGAGGCCGAGCAAGCGCGCGAAGGCATGGAGGAGATGAGCCGCGTCTACGAGCAATCGGGTCGTGAGCTGTATATAGGCCAGGGCGATCGCGAACGCGACTAAGGCGGCGTGGACCCAGGATAAACGGGCGCGGTTTGCAGGAGCCGCGCCCTTGCCCGTGGGTGGCTGTTTCCGGCCCCGCCTGTGGCATAAGCACGTCATGCACACGCCGGGCGACGCCTGCGATCGTCGAGGTGCATCTCGGCAACGGGGTTTGATAGCGCGGCATGCCGCGCTCGCATCGGCGCGCAGTCAGGCACCGTTGTCGATCTGAAGCGCCACGGGCTTGTGATCGGGGCCGGACATGTCGCCGAACTCGGAATGCTTGCGCTTGAACTCGCTGATGCCGGCGGCCTTGATCTTCAGGTTGTCGCTGTACAGCGCCCAGTCGAGAATGCTGCCCTTGCGCTGCGTCGAATCCGACCAGTAGCTGAAGAATTTCACGTCTTTCGGTAATTCGAGCGCATCCCTGCGTCCATAATCCCAGTTCAGATCGCCGCCGATCAGCCAGGTTCCGCCGGACGTCTTTGCCGCGGCCTCCACCGCTTCGCGCAATTGCTTCGACGTCAGGCCGGTCTGGCCCGACTTGAAATGGGCGAGGTAGGTCTTCAGCTTGAAACCGCCGCTCGCGCTGGTGCTGAATTCCGCGACATCGCGGTTCAGGCCGACGAGCTTTACCGAACCGTCGAAGGTCGTCGTCTTCGTCCTGATCGCGCAGACGTACGAATTGCTGTGCCCGCCGTGCACCACGGTGGCGCTGTAGGCGGGCCCGTAGACGCTGTTGATGTGGTCCGCGATATCGGTTTCGCGGGCGGAATGGATTTCCAGCAGCGTGACGATGTCGAATTCGCTGCGGAAACAGTAATCCAGGAAATGACTGATGATGGTTTCTTTGATTTGTGGAGAAGATCGACCGACCTTCTCCACATTGAACCAGGCGACGTAGATGGCCACCCGCCTCAGTCCTGTTCCACGAGCGAGGCGGCGCGGGTCTTGATCTTTTCGTAGGCGCTGATGCCGCGTTCCAGCGTGTCGACGCTCCCAGGGGCGATCGCCAGCGCGGCGCCGCACTGGTTGCAGGCGAAGCGCGATCCCGTGGCGAGCATCCGGGGCTCGATCAGGATCGAGCCCACGGTGCAGGCGGGGCAGGGAATGGTGACACCCATCAGCTATCCTTCGCCGGGCCGGCCGGCAGCTGGATCGGTGCCATCGTGCTGGTCATCGCCTGGATGATCGTGGTGACGCCCGGCGGCAGGGGCAGCTGGCCCGCGTGCACGGTGACCGAATATTTCGCGTCGTTGCTCTTCGAATAATGCTGCTGGTCCGACGAGGCAGAGGAGCTGTCGTGGCTGACGCTGCCCTTGATCTCGACCGAGAACATGCCCCAGCCGGCCTTGGCGTCGAAGCTGGCGTCTTCCTTGGTCGAAGACGAAGTGGAGCTGGAGGTATCGTCGGTAAAGCTGCTCTTCACCTCCATGTCGAAGTTGATCGTCACATTGTCGACCGCCAGCGAATTGAGCGGCAGGATGGTGAGCAGCGGGACCTGGATCGTAGTGTCGACATGCGACACGGTGGGGTTGGTCGATCCTTCGGCGGGCGGCACGATGATGCCCTGCGTCAGGGTCATGTTGACCATCACCGGGGCGTAGCTCTTGCCCTTGTCCGCCGAATCGTCGCCTTCGACGAAGCAGGTCTTCATCAGGAAGTCGATCTGGGTCAGCGCCATCTGCTGGTTCGCCGAGCAGGCGGCCATCAGCGGCCCCCCGATCAGCGCGGGCATGGGCAGCCCGGCAAATTGCTGCGCCATCGACGCAAGGGCGGGGCCGGGTACTGCGGGTGCTTCAGGCATTGGGTCTTTCCTCCACTAAAAATCGGGTTGGTCTGGTGATCGGGAAAGCCGCGCCCGCGTCCGCGCACGGGCGGCCGGGGATGCGGGCACAGGAGAGTGGTCGGCGGCGCATCAGGGGATCTGCGCCTTCAGCGCGCGTTCGTAGCCCTGCATGACGATATCGACGCCCGGCGGACGCGGCCCGGCGGTGACGTGCAGCTTGATCTTCGCATTCGCCTTCGCCGCCTGGCCCGCATTCTCCCGATTGAGGAAATTGCGCCGCGTCTGCGGGAAGTTGACCAGCATCTCGTCCTCGTGGTTGACGAGTTCGACATCCATTTCGAGGTCGAGCGACTCGATCTGCAGCTCGTTCATCGGCACGAGCGAGATCAGCGGCACGAATACCGAATGGCTCTGCGGCCCTTCTGCGGTTTCGCGGGCAAAGCGCATCTCGACCAGCTTGGGGCTGAGGAAGCGCGTGTCCCCGCCGACGCCGCTACCGCCACCGTCACCGCCCTGGCTGAAGCCGACGTTCTCGTACCGCGGCTCCTGGTTTTCGTAGCGCGCGTTGTTCCCGCGCTCCTGCTCTTCGGAGCCGGTGTGGAAGAAGTCGAACAGCGCCTCGAGCTGCTGCCCCTCGACCCCGCGCACCGCGCCGGTAATCGCGCTCTGGATACCGTTTACCAGATCGGTGAACCTGATCATCGCGGGCCCTCCTGCAAGGGTGACGCCCGGTGCGCTCACCGCCCGGGTCTGAGGGCAGACTGCGACGAGCATGCCCCGCTGTCGCGCACGGCTGCCTCGGTTTCGGATGGCGGGACGGGTTGCGGAGCGCAGTGCAGGGGGCAATGCGGAGCGCACCCGCACGGCGCACGCGAGGCGAGGCCGACGATCCGAACCGCCGGACTCCGCAGAGCGCGGGGACGAGGCTTTAGGCTAGCGGCGCAGGGTGGCGGTGCTGGTTGAGCCCCGGCGGATTAGGTCCATAGTGGATGCATTGGTTGCGGGATGCGGGGATGTCTCGGTTGCCGACGGCGTGACGCCGATGGTGATCGTACTGACGCTGGCCGACAGCAAGATGATCGAGCACCGCGACTGCGTTGGCTACGCGCCGCTTCTGGCGGCGGGGCGCGAGGAGCGGGCTTGGGGGGGTAGGCTGGGGGACTGGCTTTGCGGCGAGGCAGGGCTCGGACAGCTATCTGGCGAGTGAAAGCGTCAAGGGGGAGGCCTCAGCGGAAGAGGCCGGGCAAGCGTCTGAGGGGATGGAGAAAATGGGTCAGGTCAACAGGGAGAAGGGGGAGCGTTTGTCTTTGTCGGAAGGTTGAGATTATCCTAGGCGTTTCAGAGCGGCTCTATTTTCCGCGTCGGGGTGATCGCTCCAATTGCACGAACCGCAGGTACTGTAGCCGGCGCCATCTGGTGGTACACTCATATCATAATGATTACGAATGTCGTGCGACGAGCAGTTTGGGCAGACTTCTATCTTTGACGATTTTTCTCGATAGACCAATTGCATGATATGCCCCAGTAGGGTGTCAACCGCTTGTGTGATAATTCGCGAATACAGCCGATTTGCAGTCCGTGCGTGTGTGAGCCAGCCAACTAAAGACCAAGTCTTCTCGGCGGTATTCTTAAGATAGCTCCGGAGCTCTTTTTCACTTCGTCCCGGGCACAAGTGATCAAAGAAAATATTCGTCCAAGCTCGGAAATCGGCAGCCTTCGGCTCATCCTCTGGGATGGCTTCTGGCAGCATTCGCCGCAGGGCTTCTATTAACGAGAGTAGACATTCTCGAAGCAGCATTCCAATTGCTTGGAAATCCTCAACCTCGACAGCTAGTTCGGAGCGGCTAACTGCTTGATCCCATCGGCGAGAAACCTCGTTGAATGGATCAGGGTCAAAGTCTTCAAGTCGAGTGTTTCTGCTCATTAAACGAGCCATCAAGCCTATGTGAAATGACAAGGTGTAATCGAGACTCGGAAAATGGGTTTGAGAATAAAGATTCGTAATATTTGTTATGACCCACCATCGCCCTTTGTCCGTCACCACATCCCATATATCATATTGGTCTCCTTGGACGTGGTCGGTTCTAATTTTTTCAGCGCTTAGTACCTTTTCGTCATCCGCTTCAAGCTCAACATAACGTGCGATGTCCTGCTCGGAATCTGGATCGCGGACCGGACTGTATCTTTGCGCCTCATCTGCGGGGATGGGGTGAGTGTGTACGCAGTCGTCTAATTCTTCAGGCATACCCAGTCTCGAAATTGCTTTAAGGCATTCGTATGGTCTTATCCGTAAAGTAGGAACACCGATCTGCTGGTGTGTTTCAGAATCATTTGTTATAACACCCGTATGAACAAACCCCTCAAAATCACCAAGATCGGCAATTCCGCCGGGATCGTCCTGCCTAAGGAAGTGCTGGCGCGTCTGCGGGTGGGGCCGGGCGATCGGCTCTATCTGTCCGAAGCGCCGGACGGGGTGCGGCTGACGGCGGTCGATCCGGATTTTGCTGCGAAGATGGATGCTGCCGAGGCGATCATGCGCGAGGATCGCGATATCCTGCGCGAACTGGCGAAGTGATTGCCGCTGCTCCTCCCCTCCCCACGGGGAGGGGATCGAGGGGTGGGGGATCGATGCTTGGAGTCAAGCGCGGCCGACCAGCCCCGTACACCCACCCCCAACCCCTCCCTCAAGGGAGGGGGGAAGTTTGACCGAGCGCATCGAACCCGAGTGGCTCTCGCTAGACCTCGCACTTGCCATCCATGATCGCCAGTTGGCCGAGCATGGCGGGCCTACGGGCGTGCGCGATCAGGGGATGCTCGAAAGTGCGCTGGCCCGTCCGCTGAACCAGTGGACCTATGGCGAGGACGATCTTTGCGCGCTCGCCGCCGCCTACGCCTATGGCATTGCGCGCAACCATCCCTTTGCCGACGGCAACAAGCGCACGGCGTGGGTGTTTGCGCGGCTGTTCCTCAGGCTGAACGGGCAGGCGCTTTCGTTTGCGCCGAGGGAGGCGATCGACATCGTGCTGGCGCTGGCCGCGGGCGAACTTTCGGAAGACGAGCTGGCCGACTGGTTCCGCCAGCACCTCGCCTAAACCCGCGCCATCCGCACCAGCACCCGGTCCAGCGCCTGCAGGAACCGCGAGCGGTCCGCCTTGCTGAACGGCGGCGGGCCTCCGCCAGCCGCGCCGAGGGGGCCGTCCATCCCGGCGCGCAGGTCTTCCATGATGGCGCGGGTGGCGATGGCGTTGCCGATGCTGGCGGCGTCGAGGCTTTTGCCGTCGTGGCGCAGGACCACGGCGCCTGCGTTGATGCAGCGCTCGGCCAGCAGGATGTCGGCGGTGATCACCACGGTGCCTGTATTGGCGTGCTCCGCGATCCAGTCGTCCGCCGCGTCGAAGCCATCCGAGACCACCACGCGCTTGACCCGCTCGCTCACCGGCACGCGGAAGGGGCTGTTGCTGACCACGCGGACATGCGCCTTGTGGCGCTGCGCCACGCGGTAGATTTCTTCCTTCACCGGGCAGGCGTCGGCATCGACCAGGATGGTGGGGGCGGGGATGGTGGTGGGTTCGCTCACGCAAGGCTTCCTAGCGAAGATCGCGGCATCGCCAAAACTTTCCTACTCGGCGCAAATCTGCCTTAACCTCTTCGATGAGCACTCCCGAAAACCCCCCCGCCCGCACGCCTGCCATCGCCGACGTGCCCTATGTCCCGCCCGAAGACCGCTGGAGCAAGCCCAAGATGGCCGAGTTCCTGCGCGTACTCGCCGCGCACCAGTGCGTTGCGGCGGCGGCGCGCGCGGTCGGCATGTCGCGCCAGTCGGCGTACAAGCTGCGCAACCGGCTGAAGGGCGAGCCGTTCGATATCGCGTGGGAAGCGGCGTTCCAGCATGGCTACGACGCGCTGCACCAGGCCGCGCTCGAACGCGCGCTGCACGGGGTGGAGGAGCCGGTGTTCCACGGCGGCGAACAGGTCGGCACGCGGCGGCGGTATGACGAGCGGCTGACCGTCTTCCTCCTCGCGCGCCGCAATGCACAGGGGGCGCAGCGATTGTCGCGCTATGGCGCCGCGGCGGAGTTCTGGTCCGACCGGTGGGAGAAGATGCTCGATCTGGTCGAGCACGGGCCGGTCGTGTGGCAGGATGCCGACGGCAAGCGCGCGCGGCCCGACGATGCGAAGCTGGGCGAAGAGCTACTGCTGCGCCACGCGCTCGACGCGGGCGAGGATCGCAGGCGCAACGGCAAGCGGTAGGGTGCGGCGCAAATTTCGCGCGAAAAACGCGGATGTGTCACCCGGTGCGGCTCTGCCCTTGGACAAAAGCGTGTCCTTTCAGAGGTTTGGCCCGTGCGGGGAGGGGCGGGAGGAAGGGTGACAGGTGCGTGACACGTGTCACCCTGTCGCCCGGCGCGCGGCCTGCCTCGCGTCCCGCCTGTCGATATGTCGGGTGCGCGATTGTCGCTGCGCCGCCGCGCCTGTATCGCCTTGCGGAGATTTCGGGGGGGACCGACCATGATGAAGCCAGCACTCTGCGCCGCCGCGACGATCCTGATCGCGGGCCTGCCGCAGCAGGCCTTTGCGCAGGTGGCGGTGGAAGCCAACGTCGCGCGCGCCGATTCCGAATGGGGGGCGGAACTGGGCGCGGGCTACAGCTTCAAGCTCAAGGGGCTGGCGATCCGCCCGATGGGCGGCGTGCTGGTCTACCAGGGCGACAACGACCGCTATTACCAGGACGATATCGGCGGCGGCCAGACCCGCTGCCGCGACCGGAGCAACGGCCAGTTCGCCGACGACGCGAAGTGCGACGACACCGCCTTCAAACCCTACGCCAAGGTCGAGGGGACGTTCACGCTGCTCGGCAGCGCGGAGGCGGGCCTCGGCGCGCGGTACAGCGGCGACGAAGTGCAGCCTTACGCCACGGCCAGCTTCCCCGTGGCTCCGCGCATCCGGATCAAGGCCAATGCCGGGCGCGACTATTACGCGCTGGGCCTCAGGGCGGATTTCTGAGGCACGATTAGGCGATCGGGCGAAGGCGTGCTATACAGCCGCCGCTGACGTCGAAATTTGCGACGGACTTCGAAATTTGCTTCGCCGCTTGCCACCAGAGCCACCAGCTTGAACCGGCCCCGGCGTAAACCAGACGACGTTTTCCTTTCTTTGGACGACCTGACGCACATCCTCGCCGCACGTCGCGGCGGGGCAACCAAACGCGTTCTCGAAAGGAACACATCATGGCCAAGACTGGCACCGTAAAATTCTTCAACGCCGACAAGGGCTACGGCTTCATCCAGCCCGACGACGGCTCGCCCGACAGCTTCGTGCACATCACCGCCGTGCAGGCCGCCGGGATGCAGTCGCTCGATAAGGACCAGCGCCTCAACTATGAAGTTGAGCAGGGCCGCAACGGGAAGGAAAGCGCCGTCAACCTTTCCTCGGCCGACTAGGCCAAAGCCGACAGGGGCGTCGTCCTTCGCGGGGCGGCGCCTTTTTTCCCTCTCACACCTACAACGGAGACTCGCGCCCATGGCCCAGACCTACGAATTCTACTGCGCACGCGCCAAAGAGGCTGCTGCTGCTGCCAAGGCCGCCGATCTCGACCGGGTGCGGGAGCGTGAATTGCGCGCCGAAAAAACCTGGCGCGGGCTCGCCGAACACGCTCGGGCGGTGGCCGAAGAACGCGCCAAGATCGTGCGCGACAAGGCCGAGCAGACGGACTAGCTGCCGGCAGTATCCGCTGCACGATCCGAATTGTGTGCTTTCCTGCGGCAGGCTTTTCGTGGTTTGACCCGGTGGATGATAACCACCGCCAAACCACTGGACGACGACCAACCCACTCAAGCTAAAATACCAAAACCGCTCCGTATAACGGTTAGCGGTTGGTCATGCTGCTTGTGTCCTGCACCACGGGTTGAGATACGAACTTGATTGCGGGCTTTCTGGCGGTGGCAGGCTTCGCAGTATCGACCGGACGCCGGGTCGCTGTGCGCACCTCGGTGTAGGTGACCCGCTGGCCGGCTGCGGGGCGGCGTTGCTGCGCCTCCCATTGCCGTTGATCCGCTTCGGCGGCGGCGTAGTCGAACTGGTCCATATCGCCCTGGGATGCTTCGCGATAATAGGATCCGGCATAGCGGTCCTGGCTATAGAGCCCGCGCTCGCGCAGCTCGGCCACCTCGTACCGCTTGTCACCCGCTTCGAGCGGATAATGGTTGGCGGTCGGCATCTCGCGCCGGTCGTTATCGTAGGTGATCCCGCTGCCGGCGGGGATCGTCGCGCTGGAATCGAATATCTGGCGCGGAGTCGTATCGATCGCGCCGCCCATCGCAGCGCCGCCTATTGCGACAAGCGTTGCCGCACCGACGAAATAGGGCAGAACGCGCATGGTCCTGAACTCCTTGACTGAATCCGTATTGCCAACCCAACTGGCAAACAGGGCGAGGCGTTCCCGAATGGCGATCCTCTCACCTGCTTTCGATGTCGTCCGGAAAGCGATAGTACCTCTTTGAGCAGAGAGATAAACACCCCTCTGGCTGGAAAGGAAGACCCATGCGCCTGCCCCCGATCGCTGCCCTTGCCCTGAGCGCGGGCCTGCTGCTTAGCGCCTGCCAGACGCAGGATACCGGTGGCGCCCCCGGCGCCGATGCGGACGGGTTCAATGGAATTGCCAAGGGCGACACGATCCACTTCACCGGTACCGAGCCTTTCTGGGGCGGCGACGTGCGCGGCAGCAACCTGACCTATTCGACGCCTGAAAATAAGGAAGGCACCACCATCACGGTCAAACGGTTCCACGGGCAGGGCGGGCTCGGCCTGTCGGGCGAACTCGCTGGCGCGTCGTTCGATATGACGGTGACGCCGGGCACATGCTCCGACGGGATGAGCGACCGCAGCTACCCCTATACGGTCACGCTGAAGATCGGGTCGGAGACCCGGCTCGGCTGTGCATGGACAGATGCCCAGCCCTTCGAGGGGCCGCAGCAGCCCTGATATTCCGAATGCCTAGCTGCGCCGGTCCTGTACGCCTGCACGTTCGAGTTCGCCGCCGAGGCGCCCGGTAAGCCACAGGAAGAACATCCTGAAATCGGCAAACAGGCTCCACAGCGGATAGGTGAAGGTGGCGGGGCGATTTCGCTCGACGCGGAAATGGGCGATCCAGGCGAAGAAGTATCCTGCCACCGGCAGCGCGAGCAGCAGCCACCAGTTCTGCGTAGCGACCGTTGCGAGAGCGAGCACGATGACGATCGCGGTGCCGACGTAATGCAGCCTCCGGGTCTCCGGCCGGCTATGCTCGCGCAGATAGAAAGGCCAGAATTCCCGGAATGTCTTGTAGGTGCGTGTCGTCATGCTTGGTCTCTCCCACCCATGGCAAAGGCGCCCGGACAATGTGCTGTTCCCAAAAACGGACACCGGCGCACTTTTGCTGGAACGTCTGCCGAGTATGGCCGTTCACCATCTCAATGTCAGTCCCGTCACGCGTATAGAGCTGAATTCACCGGATTTCGATGGCCGACCATCCCGAAGGGCAAAAGCCGGCTTTTACGAGCCAGGCATCTTTGAACGATCCGCAGGCTCGCCCGCGGAGCGACATGCGCGATGTCGGAGACGAAGATCGGTTCTCGGATAGCTCGGGCGTCTTGTTCGAACAGGCGATGGCGCAGACGCGGATGGCCGTTTGCCTGAGCGACCCCAACCAGCCCGACCAGCCGATCGTCTTCGCGAACCGCGCCTTTCGCCGCCTGACGGGCTATGACGAGGCTGAGATTCTCGGTCGCAATTGCCGTTTTCTGCAGGGGCCCAAGACCAACAAGCACGCGGTCGCCAAGGTGCGCGAGGCGATCGAGAATGAGGACGTGGTCGTCGTCGAGCTGCTCAATTACCGAAAGGATGGCACGCCGTTCTGGAACGCGCTCCACCTCGGCCCGATCTACGATTCCCAAGGCAATCTGATCTACTTCTTCGGAAGCCAGTGGGACGTGTCCGACGTCCGCGCGGCGCGTGCGGAAGAACGGCACGCGCGCGAGATGGCCCGCGAATTGTCGCATCGCATGAAGAACATGTTTGCGGTGATATCGGGCATCGTCAACGTGATGGGCCGGGTCCGCGGAGTGGAAAGCGAAGCGGCCGAAATTAACAGTCGGATTCATGCGCTGGGACGCGCCTACGAAACCACGCTCGACGAGGCATCGGTTGGCCTGATCGACCTTGGCCCGGCGGTGAAGGCCATTCTCGAACCCTACGATTTCGACGATCGGCTGGAATTTCTCGGCAACGGCGCACAAGTGCCGTTTTCGGCCATGTCGCTCATCGGCCTTGTGCTGCACGAGCTGGCGGCCAATGCAACGCGCTACGGCGCGTGGGCCGACGAGGGTGGAGGTCGGGTGCAACTCGATTGGCAACGACAGGGCGGTGATGTCGTCCTGACATGGATCGAAACCGGCGGCCCCGCCATCGACGGTGTGCCGGCCGAAAAGGGCACGGGGGCGAAGATCATGGACAGGATGGTCGCCGCTGCGCGTGGGACGATCGAAAGAGACTGGAAGCCGGAGGGGCTGCACGCAGTCCTTACCGTGCCGATCGAGGGGGATCGATAGTGAGCGCCAATTGCCGCATTCTTCTTCTGGACGATGAGCCGCTGATCCTGATGGATCTCGAATTCGCTGCCGAAGACCAGGAATGCCAGCCGCTGACCGCAACCAATGTGCGTGAAGCGATGGAACATATCGAGGCGCAGGGCGGAGTATCCTGTGCGGTGCTCGACGTGACCTTGCGCGATGGGGAGACATGCGTTCCCGTCGCCCGTGAGCTGGAACGCCGTTCGATCCCCTATCTGCTGCATTCGGGCGATCTCAATCGCCAGGAAGGGACGCTGGCCGCGCTCAACGCCCGTTTGATCCCGAAGCCTGCCTGTTCGCGGCGGGTGGTCGAGACGGCACTCTCGCTTGCCAGCGCTCCGCTCGACGCAGCCAAGTCGCACTGATTGCGCTTTAAAAAGAAAAAGGGGCCGCCGGACATTCGCCCGGCGGCCCCCTTTTTGTCGGTTGTCTGCCAGATCGCTTAGTAGAGACCCGGGATCTGGTACTGTGCCGCAGTCGGCCTGGCCGGGCTCAGAGCCTCGATGCGCTGGCGCGACGCCGCGCGCTGCGCGCCGCTGGCAGAGATGGGGGTGCAAGTACCGCCACGCAGGAAGCTCAGGGCCGTCGCAGTCGAATCCTCGTCCTTCGTACCGAACTGGTGGAGGAAATCGTCGTCCGCAGCGCATGTGTTCGGGAAAACGCTGGCGAGCCCGGTATAGTAGTCGCCGCCACCGTCGGCATTGACGGTCCGGAACGCCATGACGCGCAGCCGGTCGTCGCAAGTCGCGCGGTCGCGCGCGATCTGCCCCACCGGCTTGCCGTAGGTGTTGCTGCCCACCAGCGCGAGGTTGTTGCCCAGATACGGAATGAAGGCATTGCCGGTCAGCTCGCTGGCCGAGGCGGTTGAGCTGGTCCCGATCAGCGCGATCTTGGTCGCGGCAATGGCTTCGGGCTGCGATTCAAAAGGCTCGGTCGAGTTGTTGTTGGACAGCGAGTCACGGAAAACCGTGCGGCTGAACACATCACCGACCTTGTCCGCTCCCAGCAGGTCGCCAAGCAGTTCGGCAACATCGACGAGCCCGCCACCATTATAGCGGAAATCGAGGATGACCTCGTCCACACCCTGCTGGCGGAAGCCATTGATCGCGGTGCGCAGCTGCGGCCCGGCATCGGCAACGATGAAGGTACGAAGGTTGATGTAACCTACATCGGTGCCGTTATTATCGATAACCAGAGCGCCGTAACGATCCGAGATGGGATCGAGCGCATATTCTTCCTTGGTCACGCTGACGGTGGAGGTTGTACCATCGGGCTGACGGATGGAGAGCGTGCGGGTCACGCCCGGATCGCTCGGGCCGAGGGCGTCGCTGAAAGCCTGCGCTCCGCCAGAGGCATACAGATCCGCAGTCGACGTACCATTGACCGAGAGGATTTCCGTCCCGCGATCGATTCCCTTGGGATAGGCGGGTGCGCTTTCGAACGCTTCGAGGACGAAGACGCGGCTATTGACCGTGTCGTAGCCGAGCCGGACACCGAAGCCTGCCGAGGACCCCGAATTGATCAGGTCGGTCTCTTCCTGGATCGATGTTATATAGGTGAAGCCGCGGTCCCGACCAAGCGCACGCGCAGGCGCGACCAGTGCGTCGATATAGCTCTGAACGCTGCTGTAATCGGCAGCATTTACCGTGGTGTCGAGCAGGTCGGGGAACAGGTAGTAGGTTTGCAACTGCTGCAGCACCCACGACTGGCGGTCGGCGAGAGAGCACGCGGTCGGCGTTGGGCTGGGAGTGGGGGCCGGCGTACCCGATGTCGGCGTGCCACCGCCATCGCTTCCACAAGCTGCGAGTGCGCCTGCAATTGCCAGACTGAGTGCGATACGGCCGACCGTCATTGGTATTCCCCCCATGAAAAATGAAGGCACGATCTATTCAGGTCGCAGGGCGTTTGTCTATCGCTAATTGTTTGAAATCTCGTGGGTGTTGCCTCTCGACCGCAGTTGAACACAGCGCACCCTTACATCGCGGCGCGCGAACGCCTAGCAGATGTAGCAAGTCCAAGGAGATTCGCTTCACATGACCGAATGGCTGTCCACACTGCTTCCCGATTCCTGCCCCGCCAATGCCGAACTCGCCATCGCCCGCTTCGCAACGCGTGAAGCCATTGGCCGCAATGGCTTTTCGCTATCCAGCCCTGCATTCCCGCAGGGCGGCGAACTCGATCCGTGCTTTACCGCTGACGAGGAGGATGCGGTGGCTCCGCCGATGGAGTGGACCGCGCCGCCCAAGATGGCCGAGGAACTCGTCCTGGTAGTGCAAGACGCCAGCGCGCCCGATGCGACCTGCCACTGGCTCGTCTGGGGGCTTCCGGCCCAGCACGGCAAGCTGCTCGAAGGCGAGGTGCCGCCGCGCGCCGGTAAGAACGACCAGGGCAATTCGGACTGGCTGCTGCCGCGCGTCGACCCGGAGGGCAAGCCGCATTGCTTCGTGTTCCAGCTGTTCGCGCTTGACCTGCCGATCGCGCTGATGCCCGGCGCGGGCAAGGCCGAGCTGTTTGCGGCGATGGAAGGCCATGTGATCGCGGCGAGCGTGCTCGCGGCGACCTACAGCGGGGAAGACGATAACGACTTTATCGACCCCGAAGACGAGCCGGAAGCCTAGGGGGGCAAGGCTATCCTCGACGGACGAACGGCCAGTCGATCGCCCGGCTGGCCCATAGCGCCGCCCAGATGATCACCGGCTGCGCGATCATGCGGGGGATGTGATACCCAAGCCCAAGGCCGCCATCGCCGCTCAGGTCGTTCACCATGTGCTGGATGTTGGCGGGCCAGACGCACAGGGCATAGAGCGCCAGCCCGATCCCCGCCGCCCGCCTGAGCGCGGGCGAGATGCTTTGCGCCAGCCCGATCGCGCCTAGCAATTCCGCCACGCCGGTCCAGAAGATGATCCCCTCGGGAAACGGGACGGCGGGCGGCATGATGCCGAGGAAGGGGGCGGGCATCGCGACATGGAGGACGCCCGCCGCGAGGTATGCGAGCACCAGGAACCAGCGGGTGAGGGTGCGGGCGAGCGTCATGCGAGGTGCGGCGCCCAGCCTGCAGGCGCCAGCTCGAACCCGTCGAATTCGAAACCCGGTGCGACGACGCAGGACACGAAAGCATAGCCATTGGGGCCGGGAAGGGGCATCGCCGCCTGCCATAGTCCTTGCGGGACCACACCTTGCCAGAGCGGCTCGGTCGCATCGCCGAGCACGATCGTTTCCACTGGCGCGTCCTCGCTCTCGACAATCCGCAGCGCGAGCGGATCGCCCGCGTGCCACAGCCACAGCTCGTCGGCGTCGACCCGGTGCCAGTGCGAGTGCTGGTCCGCCTCGAGCAGGAAATGGATCATGGTGGAGGTCGCGCGGCCATCTTCCTCGCTCGCGCGAAAGGTCTCGCGATACCAGCCGCCTTCGGGATGCGGTTGCAAGCCATGGGCCGCGATCAGCTGCCGGGCGTTGCTCATGGATGCTTGCCTTCCTTTTTGCTCGTGCGGCGGTATGCCTAGGCGCAAAGAAGACGGGGAGTCACCACATGTTACGCCGTTTCGCCACCGTTTGCGCCATTGCAGCGCTGATGTGCAGCCCGCTCGCTGCGCAGACCGCCGAAGAAACCGCGCGGGCCGCGCTGGAAGCCGCCCCTGTGTGGGATGGGCACAACGATGTGCCGATCCAGCTGCGCAGCCGCCTCGCCAACGAGATCGGCGATTTCGATTTCGAACATACCGAACACACGAAAACCGGGGATCGCAATGCCATGCACACCGATCTGGCGCGGCTTCGTGCCGGGCACGTCGGTGCGCAATGGTGGTCGGTCTACGTTCCCGCCTCGCTCGACGAGCCTGAAGCGGTGCAGATGACGATCGAGCAGATCGACGTAATGAAGCGGCTGATCGCACGCTATCCAGACGACATGGCTCTGGCACTGCGCGCAGACGACGTCGAGGCGGCGCGCGAACAGGGCAAGATTGCCGGATTGCTTGGCATGGAGGGCGGCCACTCGATCGGGTCGAGCCTCGCCGTGTTGCGCCAGATGTACGATCTGGGTGCGCGCTACATGACGCTGACGCACAGCAAGAACACACCGTGGGCTGACAGCGCGACCGACGATCCCGAACATGACGGGCTAACGGATTTCGGCAAGGATCTGGTGCGCGAAATGAACCGGATCGGCATGGTGGTCGATCTCAGCCATGTGTCCGAGAAGACGATGATGGACGCGCTCGACGTGTCGCGTGCGCCGGTGATCTTCAGTCACTCCTCGGCGCGTGCGATCAACGGCCACGCGCGCAACGTGTCGGACGCGGTGTTGCGCCGGCTGCCGAAGAATGGCGGGATCATCATGGTGACCGCGGTGCCCGGTTTCCTGAGCGAGGAGGCGCGCGTCTGGAACGCTCAGCGCGATGCGGAAGAGGCGCGTCTGAAGGCGCTATGGCAGGGGCAGCCCGAAGCGGTCGTTTCCGGGATGAAGGCGTGGGATGAAGCTAATCCCTACCCGCCCGCACATATCTCCGACATGGCCGACCATATCGAACACGTGCGCAAGATCGCAGGCATCGACGCGATCGGCATCGGCGGGGATTTCGATGGCATTCCTGCGGGGCCAGTGGGGATGGAAGACGTCTCGACCTATCCTGCGCTGTTCATCGAGCTGGCGCGGCGCGGATATTCGCAGGACGATCTGGAAAAGATCAGCTCGCGCAACATGATGCGCGTCATGCGTGGAGTGGAAGCGGCAAGCGCGGCGATGGCCGATGTGCCGCCCTACGAGTATCCGGCTAGCGGCGGAGAATAGCGCTTGGGAAAGGGCGCTTAGTCGCCGTCGACTTGTTCAGGCAGGCCGTCGCGATCGGTGGAGGCCATTTCCTCCAGCTCGTCCTCGGTCATGCTTTCGTACATGCCGACCGAGGCGCCCTGAAGATCGGACTTCTTGGTCTCGCCGCGCTTGGCGGAAAGCGCTGCGCCCGCCGCCTGCTGCTGCTTCTTCGATTTCGCCTTGGGCATGAAAGCTCTCCTCAGGTGTCCTGCGCCTCGATCTCCGAGCCGAGCTTCAGCACCTCGTCGCCGTCTTCCTGCCGGATCAGGTAGGCAGGATCATCCTCGGTCCCGTTCCTGGTGATTTCGCTGCCCTGAAGCGTGCGCGTCACCTCGCGTTCGAAACGTTCCTTGATCTGACCCTTGGCAGTGCCGTTGCCCCAATCCCACTGAACATACTGATCGCTCTGGAAGCTGTTGGTATTGCTCATGGAAAATGGGGCCCTTGCAGATCAGTTCTCTGCCTGGTCAACCGGCGTCGCGGTGTCGGGTTCCGAAGCTTGCGGAGCCGCATCTTCGTTGCCGAGCTCTTCAGGAGCCACCAGCACGTCGGCCTCGGTGCCCTCGGCCTGCACTGCTTCCTGCGGCGAAACCACGCGGCTGGAGACCTCTTCCTCGCCCGTATCGGTCAGGGCGGGGACGATCCAGATGAACGATAGCGCGACGATGGCCAGCAGCAGGCCGATGCCCAGCACCCAGCGCACGACGCCTTCCTTGCTTCCGCCACTGACCCGCTCTTCGTCGGTTCGAATTTCAGTATTGTTCTGGTCGACCATAGTATTGTCCTTTCCCGTCCATCGAGCCTGCTAAACGGCTCGTCTCTGCCACGGTTCCACCCGGCTCACCATCAATCGCGCAGCAACTCGTTGATACCGGTCTTTGCGCGGGTCTGCGCATCGACGGTCTTCACGATCACCGCACAGGCGAGCGAAGGCCCGCCATCCTTGCCCGGCAGGCTGCCCGGCACAACTACCGAATAAGGCGGTATGTGCCCGCGTAGCACCTCGCCCGTCTCGCGCACCACGATCTTGGTCGACTGGGTGATGAACACGCCCATCGCGACGACGCAGCCTTCGCCCACGATCACGCCCTCGACGATTTCGGAACGCGCTCCGATGAAGCAGTTGTCGCCGATGATCGTCGGGTTGGCCTGCAGCGGTTCGAGCACGCCGCCGATCCCGGTGCCGGCGGAGATGTGGCAGTTCGCGCCGACCTGCGCGCAGCTGCCCACGCTCGCCCACGTGTCGAGCATGGTGTTTTCGCCGACATAGGCGCCGATATTGGTGAAGCTGGGCATCAGCACGCAGTTCCTGCCGATGAAGCTGCCACGCCGTGCGACAGCGCCCGGCACGACGCGGAAGCCTGCTTCGCGAAAGCGGGCCTCGTCCCATCCGGCGAACTTGCTCGGCACCTTGTCGAACGCAGGCGCGCCGACCGCGCCATCCATCAGCACGTTGTCGCTGAGCCGGAACGAGAGGAGCACGGCTTTCTTGAGCCACTGGTTCACGCGCCAGCCGCCCTCGCCATCGGGTTCGGCAACCCGCGCGCTCCCATCGTCGAGGCTCAGGACCGCGCTTTCGACCGCCTCGCGCAACGTGGCGTCACCCGTGTCGAGGTGGTCGCGATCCTCCCACGCCTGCTCGATCACCTGCCGCTGCTCGTCGCTCATCTCTACCGCTCCTGTATGGCCTTGCCCTGCGCCGTAGCTCGCGCCGCTCCGGACTGCTAGCCGAGGCTGCCGGCTATCCCAAGCGCATGCGATGGACCGCAATGTGGCCTTGGGCTACCAACATCGAGACGGGGGCATCCGGCCCTGCATGTCGATGCGCAGGGCCAGGGCCGGGCCGGGTTCACCAGTCGTTTACGGGGCCGACCGTATCGCGGTAATCAAGGCAATGAACACAGGAACTTAGCGTGATGAAGCGAACCGGTCGGAAAGAGCTGAAGATCGGGGTTGCTCTCGGCGTGGTGGCGATGCTGAGCGCCTGTTCCGGCGGTGGAGGCGGACCCAGCCTGGGTACGCCCGTTCCGCCGCCAGCTCCGACCCCCGCGCCCGCACCGTCGCCATCTCCTGCGCCAACTCCTACCCCCACTCCGTCTCCCACCCCCGCTCCGAACGTCAACTCGGCCGAGGTGCGGCGATCGGACGGGCCCGAATTCCACAACGCGACAATAGCCTGGCAGCAGGGCGTTTCCGGCCAGGGGGCGACCATTGCGATCATCGACAGCGGGATCGACATCGACAGCCCCGAATTCGCCGGGCGTATTCTGCCTGAATCGGCAGACGTGGCCGGGTCCCGCTCGATCGACGGGATCGACGATCACGGCACCAACGTCGCCCTGGTGGCTGCAGCCGCGCTCGACAACGAAGGCGTCGTGGGCATGGCCTACGATGCGCGCCTGCTCGTCTTGCGGGCGGACGAACCGGGCAGCTGCACCGGAGGAGGTGCGAACGACGCCGATCTCGAGGGGTGCCAGTTCCTCGATTCCGACATTGCGCGCGGGATCGATGTCGCCATTGCCGCCAACGCGCGGGTCATCAATCTGAGCCTCGGCGGCGGCACGCCCACCGCCCAGCTGTCCAACGCGATCGCGCGTGCGACGCAAGCGGGCATCGTCGTGGTGGTCGCTGCCGGGAACGACGGCGACACCAGCGACCCCGCGCTTGATCCGGACAACCCCGATCCCTTTGCGATCGCCGCCTTGCAGCGGGGCAACGGGGCCGTGATCATCGTCGGCTCGGTCGACGACAAGGGCGAGTTCTCGGATTTCAGCAACCGCGCGGGCAGCTACGCCACCGGTTTCCTCTCCGCACGCGGAGAGCGGATTTGCTGCGCCTACGAGAATGGCGAAATCCAGGTCACCCAGCAGGGTGGGCAGACCTTCGTGACCCTGTTTTCGGGAACGAGCTTCGCGACCCCGCAGGTGGCGGGTGCAGTGGCGCTGCTGGCGCAGGCCTTTCCGAACCTGACCGGGCAGGAGATGGTCGAGATACTGCTCGACACTGCGCGCGATGCCGGGGCGACCGGGACCGATGCGATCTACGGTCGCGGTATCCTCGATCTGGCGGGCGCGTTCTCGCCGCAAGGCACCACCCGGCTGCCGGGCGGTTCGCCGGACACCTCGAGCGCGCTCGCGCTGGCCGACGACATGGCGATCGCTTCCGCGCCGATGGGCGACGCGATGCAGGGCGCATCCCTGCAGAGCATCGTGCTCGACAAGTACGACCGTGCCTACACCTACGATCTGGGCGCGCAGACCCGCCGCGCCAGTCCCGAAACGCTGATGGCGAATGCCACGCGTGCGGGGCTGCGTAGCGTTACGGTGGGCGCGCCCGGCATCGGCATTGCCTTCTCGATCGGTCAGCGCGGACAGCTGGAGGGCGATGCGCCGCTCACGCCGCTGCGCCTGTCGCGGGCCGAAAGCGACGCGGCGCGTGTTCTCGCGGCGCGGGTGGCGTTGCGCATATCGCCTAAGACCCAGCTCGGTTTCGCCTTCGCCGAAGGGCCCGATGGCATCGCCGTTCAGCTGCAGGGCCAGGATCGGCCTGCGTTTCTGCTGTCGAGCGGCGCTGCCGGAAAGCTCGGCTTCGCACACCGCGACGGGCAGAGCGTCGCGCTGCGCCAAGAGACCGGCGATTTCGGCCTCACCCTGACCGCCAGCCGTGGCGAGGCGCTGACCGGGGCGGTGCGCCAGGCGCAGGGCATCATCGGCAACCAGCGCGAGGGGTATGGCTTCACTCGCTTCGGCATCGCGGCGGATCGCACGTTCGGTCCGCTGGGTCTGGCGCTGGGCACCGAATGGCTGCGCGAGGAGCGCACGATGCTGGGCGCCTATCTCCACGAGAGCCTGGCGACGCGCGGCGCGGACAGTGTCTTCGTCGACGGTTCGGCCTCCCTCGATCTCGGCGACGGCTGGCGCGCCGGAGGGGAAGGGCGCTTCGGCTCTACACGGGCGGTGACCGGAGACAGGATCGCGGGCGGATCGCGCTTTGCCAGCGTCGCCTACTCGGTCGACCTGAGCAAGCGCGGGGTCTGGCAGGGCTCTGACCGGCTTGGCTTGCGGGTTTCCTCTCCTCTGCGCGTCGTTTCGGGCGGGCTCAATTTCGACCTGCCGGTGCGCTACGATTATGCGACCGAAAGCGCGATCTACGAACTGCGCCGCGTGTCGCTGGCCCCCGATGGGCGCGAGCTGATGGGCGAGCTCTCGTGGTTCGGGCAGGCGTTCGACGGGACGCTCGCCGCGAGCCTGTTCTACCGCAGCGAGCCCGACCATATTCGCAACGCCCCCGATGACGGCGGGCTGCTGGTCCGCTGGAGCCGGGGCTTCTAGCCGGTCAGTCCATCCCAGCGCGCTTGGCGAAGCCGTAGGCCGCCTGCACCAGCGGGCGCACGCGTTCGCTCATCTGCCTGGCGTGGGCGGAGGATGCCGTGCCGTCGATCACCCGCTTCTTGATCCCCTGGATGATCCCGGCGAACTTGAACAGGTTGAACGCGAAGTACCAGTCCATGTCGGGCACCGGATAGCCGGTCCGCTCGACATAGCGCTGGGTGACGTCCTCTGCGCTGGGAATGCCCAGCTCTTCGAGATCAAGCCCGCCGAGCCCCGCGCGGCCATCGGCCGGGTTGTGCCAGTTGAGCACGAAGTAGCTGAAATCGGCGATCGGATCACCCAGCGTCGACAGCTCCCAGTCGAGCACGGCGGCAACGCGGTTCTGATCGGCATGGAAGATCATGTTGTCGAGCCGGTAGTCGCCATGGACGATGCCGCTGGCGTGCTGATCGGGCACCGTCTCGGGCAGCCATGCGATCAGCGCCTCCATCTCGGGAATCTCGTCGGTTTCGGAGAGCTTGTACTGCTTGGTCCAGCGCGCGATCTGGCGCGCGCAGTAATCCTGCGGTTTGCCGTAGTCGCCAAGGCCGATCTTCTTGGGGTCGGTGGTGTGCAGGTCGGCCAGCGTGTCGACCATCGCGTGGTAGATCTCGCGCCGCTGGTCGGGCATGTAGTCGGGCAGTGCGCCGTTCCACAGGTTGCGGCCCTGGATCAGCTCCATGACGAAGAACTTGGAGCCGATGACGTCGGCATCCTCGCACAGGCCGAAAGTGCGCGGCACGGGGAAGCCCGTGGGCCCAAGCGCGCTCATCACGGTATATTCGCGGTCGACCGCGTGCGCGCTGGGCAGCAGCTTGCCGAAGGGCTGGCGGCGCAGCACGTAATTGCGGTTCGCGGTCGCGACCTTGTAGGTCGGATTCGACTGGCCGCCCTTGAACTTCGAAAGGCTTAGCGGCCCGGCAAAATCCTCGACATTCGCCTCGAACCACGCGGTCAGCGCCGCCTCGTCGAGCTTGTCCGCCTCGGGCACGTCGACCGTGCCGACCATTTCCTTCTCGTAGTCGATGTTGGCCATCCTGCTCCTACCGATCCCCAGCGAAAGCTGGGGTCTCCTTCATGCAACAGCCGCACTTGCGGCATAAGGTTCCTGCTTTCGCAGGAACTCACAAACTCCCCGAACGGCACGCCGCACTGGCACACGCACCCCCGGCCTTATCGAAAGTTCCGCTGGCGCAATTCGCCCCGGATTTCTGCCGGCAATGGTCTGCAAGGCGGACCATATGTGTCACCTTTCAGCCTGCATCACTTCGCGCCGCATTCTTCCGTTCCGCTGACGGTCTAGCGCACCAACCCGGTGTAGGACAGCCGCGAGCCCCACATCGTCAGTCGAACACCACGATGCTGCGCGCGCTGTGCCCTTCGCGAAGCTTGTCGAAACCGGCGTTGATGTCTTCGAGCCCGATCCGTTCGGCGATGATCGTGTCGAGGTCGAGCAGGCCGCGCAGGTAGAAGTCGACGAGGCGCGGGAGGTCGACCGGGAAGTGGTTCATCCCCATGATCGCGCCCATCAGCTTCTTGCCGCCGAGCAGGTCCATCGCACCCAAGCCCACCTTGCAGTCGAGCGGCATCATGCCGAGCACCACGGCGGTGCCGCCGCGCCGCAGCGATGCTACCGCGAGGTCGGCCGAAGCCTGCCGCCCGACCGCTTCGATGCCGTAGTGCACGCCGCCGCCGCTCAGCTTGATGATCTGCTTCGCAGCGTCCTCCGCCAGCGCATCGACCGTGTGCGTCGCGCCGAGCGTTTCGGCGAGCGCGCGCTTTTCGGGCAGCGGATCGGCGGCAATGATCATCCCCGCGCCCGCGATCTTGGCCGCGTTGATCGCCGCGAGGCCAACGCCGCCGCAGCCGATCACGGCAACGGTTTCACCGGGCGTCAACTTGATCGCGTTGAAGATGGTGCCCGCCCCGGTGGTCACCGCGCAGCCGAGCACGGCGGCCCGGTCGAACGGCATATCCTTGTCGATCGCCACGCAGGCGTGTTCGTGGATCAGCATCTGCTCGGCAAAGGCCGACAGGTTGAGCAGCTGGTTGACCGGCTCTCCGCCTCGCGAGAGGCGCGGAGCCGCATCCTTGCCGCGCCGCGTGCCCTGACCAAGGCACAGCGCCATGCGCCCGGTGACGCAGAATTCGCACTGGCCGCAGAACGCGCTGAGGCACGAGACGACATGGTCGCCCGGCTTCACCATCGTCACTTCGCTGCCCACCGCGCGGACCACGCCCGCCGCCTCGTGCCCGGGCACCAGCGGTAGCGCGTGCGGATAGGCGCCGTCGATGAAGTGCAGGTCCGAATGGCACAGGCCGCACGCCTTGGTGTCGATCAGAACCTCGTGCGGGGCGGGTTCGGCGAGTTGGATCTCGCCGATGACCATCGGTTCGCCGGGCTTTTCGAGGATTGCGGCCTTTGCCATTCTCAACTCCGTCTGATTTTTCCGCTCGCCCTGAGCTTGTCGAAGGGCCGCACTTTTCTTCGGCCATCTCGCCAAACCGAGGACGGTCCTTCGACAAGCTCAGGACGAGCGGTGTTTTTGCTTTCGGCGTTAGCGCGTGGCGCCCATGTCGCCCGAGCTGTAGGTTTCCATCTCGGCCGCGCTCGGCGCGTGGCGGGCGAATTCCATGCGCGCGATGGAGCGTGCGTGGACCTCGTCCGGGCCGTCCGCCAGCCGCAGCGTGCGCTGGTGGGCGTAGGCTTGCGCGAGGCCGAAATCTTCGGACACGCCCGCGCCGCCATGCGCCTGGATCGCATCGTCGATGATCCGCAGCGCCATGTTGGGCGCGGCGACCTTGATCATCGCGATCTCCTGCTTGGCGGCCTTGTTGCCGACCTTGTCCATCATGTCGGCGGCCTTGAGGCAGAGAAGACGCGTCATCTCGATGTCGATGCGGGCCTGCGCGACGCGCTGTTCCCAGATCGAGTGCTTGTAGATCGGCTTGCCGAAGGCTTCGCGTGCCTGCAGCCGCTTGCACATCTTCTCCAGCGCTTCCTCGGCGACGCCGATGGTGCGCATGCAATGGTGGATGCGGCCCGGCCCGAGCCGCCCTTGCGCGATCTCGAACCCGCGCCCTTCGCCCAGCAGCATGGCGGAGGCAGGAACGCGCACGTTCTTGAGGCTGATTTCCATGTGGCCGTGCGGCGCATCGTCGTAACCGAACACGGGCAGGTGGCGTTCGATCGTCACGCCTTCCGCGTCGAGCGGCATCAGGATCATCGACTGCTGCTGGTGACGCTGGGCCGAGGTGTCGCTCTTGCCCATCACGATGGCGACCTTGCAGCGCGGATCGCCCGCACCGCTGGACCACCACTTGCGCCCGTTGATGACGTATTCGTCGCCTTCGCGGATGATCGAGGTTTCGATGTTGGTCGCATCAGAGCTGGCGACCTGGGGTTCGGTCATCAGGAAGGCGCTGCGGATCTCGCCGGCCATCAGCGGCTTGAGCCATTCTTCCTTCTGCTCGCGCGTGCCGTAGCGGTGCAGCACTTCCATGTTGCCCGTGTCGGGCGCGGAGCAGTTCATCACCTCGCTGGCGAAACCGATGCGGCCCAGTTCCTCGGCAACCATCGCGTATTCGAGGTTGGTGAGGCCGGGGCCTTCGAATTCGAAGCTCTCATCCACGTGATGATGGCTGTCGTTGCGCGGGGGCATGAACATGTTCCACAGGCCCTTGGCCTTGGCCTTTTCCTTCAGCTCCTCGACCACGGGGATGACCTTCCAGCGGTCGCCCTCGGCGTCCTGCGCCTTGTAGGTGGGGACGGCGGGGCGCACTTCCTTTTCGATGAAGTCGCGCACGCGGTCGCGCCAGTGCGATTGCCGTTCGGTCGGTTGGAAATCCATCTTTGGGGGCCTCTCTTCTAGGTCTTTCGGTCGGTCTGAATTTGAACTGTGTCGTGGCAGAGCGGCGGGGCTGCGCCAACCCTGTTCGCAGGATTACGGCGGCAGCATCTCGCCTTCCGCGTCGGTCCGTGCAGCATCGTCGAGCAGCGCCAGACGTGCCTCGTGGCTTTCGCGCGTGATCGGGAACCGCGCGAGCCAGTATGCGGCTGTCAGCGCGAGGATCAGCGATACGCCTGCATAAAGCAGGATCAGCGGGCTCAGCACATCGAGCCCGACCTCGCCCGGCTTGGCGTTGGCGGGCATCTGGGCGAGCGCGATGATCTGGCCGGAGATGAAGATCCCCGCACCGGTCGCGCATTTCTGGACCAGCCAGTTGCCCGCGTAGAACTTGCCCTCGGCCCGCTCTCCGGTGCGTTCCTCGTACAGCTCGATGATTTCCGCCACCATCGAGGATGCCGAGATCATCGAGACGATGCCCGATGCGTTGGCGAAGACCAGGAACAGGTAGAACAGACCCGTCGATGCGAGGGTGCCGACCTGCGGCCACGCGCCGAGCAGGAAGAGGGAATAGGGTGTAAAGCCGATCACGAACGCCGCCAGCGCGCCGCCCGCGGCGGTGTAGGCCTTCCCGTATCGGCGGTGCAGCGGGCTCACCACGACGAACATCAGCAGCGCGCTGAGGAACAGCACCACCGGGTAGACAGTTAGTCCGGTCAGTGCAGGCGACAGGCCAGGGACGGTCACCTGGTCCAGCTGCCACACGAACACGTTGAGGTAGTTGGAGATCGAAAACGTCGTCCCCTGGCTGATATAGGCGGCCATCGCCCCGGCGGCGAAGATCAGGAACGCCTTTTCGCTGAAGGCATCCTTGATCTCGGCAAAAGCGTCGCGCCAGTGGAACGGCGGCGGGCGCTTTGCAGGCGGATGCGCGACCAGCTTGTGCAGGCCGAGCGCCGATCCGACGACCGAGAAGGCCATGATCGCCGCGCCTGCGATGCCGAAGGCGGCGTATCCTTCGGGCTCCAGGATGCCGTCGGGCCCGCTCAGGAATACGGTGTAGGCCAGCACCATCATCAGGATGCCGCCGCCCCAGCCCATCAGGTAGCGATAGCGGAACAGCGTGGTCCGCTCGTCGTAGTCGGCGGTGATCTCCGGCAGCAGGCTTACCTGCGGCACTTCGCACGCCGACAGCAGCACGCGCACGCCCACCGCTATGCCGAGCAGGCCGAGGAAGCTGGGCGCCTCGCCGGTAGGTGGCGACCACAGGATGACCCACATGATCGCCAGCGGCCACGGTGCGATGTACAGCCACGGCAGGCGGCGGCCCCATTTGGTATAGGTCCGGTCGGAGAAATAGCCGATCAGCGGATCGAGCACGGCATCGAAGACCAGCGCCAGCATCAGCGCGAGGCCGACCAGCCCGGCGTCCATTCCGAGCACCTGGTTGTAGAAGATCAGCAGGAAGAACGAGAAGCCGTTGTCCTTCACGCCGAAGGCCATCGCGCCGAGGCCCTGGGTCAGCCGCAAGCGGGTCGGCAACGGGCCTTGAGTGAAAGCCATGGTGTGAAAATCTCTCCCGGCGGCGCTGTGCAAGCCGCTCCTTACGTTGACGTAACAGTACGGGTTGTTCGGTCGCGTGCAAGCGCAATCGGCCTGCCGCTACGGCATGCGTGCCTGTCCACCTTCCGCTTGCGTAAAGGTGAGTCTTGCTCCTACCAAGAGGGCGAAAGCGCGACGATGGGGGCGTTCGAACGCCCCGCCGCCAAGCCAAGGAGAGCGATTATGGCCGATCTTGACCAATTCCGCGAAGAGACTCGCAGCTGGCTCGAAGCCAACTGCCCGCCCGAGATGCGCCAGCCCGTCGAAGACGAAGCCGACGTGTACTGGGGCGGGCGCAACGCCACCTTCAAGAACGAGGCGCAGAAAGCCTGGTTCGAAGCGTGCGTTGCCAAGGGCTACACCGTCCCCGCCTGGCCCAAGGAGTATGGCGGGGCAGGTCTCTCGCCCGCCGAGGCCAAGGTGCTGCGCGAGGAAATGGCGCGGATCGACGCGCGCAGCCCGCTGCACAGCTTCGGCATCTGGATGCTCGGCCCGGCGCTGCTCCACTTCGGCACCGAAGGGCAGAAACAGCGCTTCCTCAACGAAATCGCGCGCGGCGAAATCCGCTGGTGCCAGGGCTATTCGGAGCCGGGCAGCGGGTCCGACCTCGTCAGCTTGCAGACCTATGGCGACGACAAGGGCGATCACTGGGTGGTCGACGGCCAGAAGATCTGGACCTCCTACGCCGACGAAGCCGACTGGATCTTCTGCCTCGTCCGCACGGACAAGACGAACAAGTACCAGGGCATCACCTTCATGCTGTTCGACATGGCGAGCGAGGGCGTCAGCACCAAGCCGATCAAGCTGATCAGCGGCAGCTCGCCCTTCTGCGAAACCTTCTTCGATTCGGTCAGCGTGCCCAAGTCCTACGGCGAAGACATTCCGGCGCAGGTCGGCCAGGTGAACCGCGGCTGGGACGTCGCCAAGTACCTGCTGGGCCATGAGCGCGAGATGATTTCCGCCACCGGCGGCGTCGACCGGCCGACCTCGCTCGGCGCGGTGACCAGCAGGCAGGGCGAGCTCGACCCCGTGCTGCGAGCCGAGATCGCGCAGTTCGATGTCGACGCGCTCGCCTTCACCGCGATGAGCGAGAAGTTCCTCGACGAAATCAAGGTCGGCAAGGCGCACCCCGCGCAGCCGAACATGATGAAATACGCCGGGACCGAGCTGAACAAGCGCCGCAACGAACTGCTGATGGCGGCGGGCGGTTCGCGCGCTCTCGAATGGGAGAGCGAGGAAACCGAAGGCGGCAAGCCCGCGCGCGGCTGGCTGCGGACCAAGGGCAATTCGATCGAAGGCGGTACGTCCGAGGTCATGCTCAACGTGGTCGCCAAGCGCATCCTCGAACTGCCGGGGGCGTAATCCATCCTCCCCTCCCGCTCGCGGGAGGGGCCGGGGGTGGGCGAGTGCACGTGCAACCGTCCGGCCCACCCCGTTGCGACTAGGCCGCTGGCGCGACCAAGTCTCACTGCCCATCCCGCAAGCGGGAGGGGATCTGGAGAGAGAAAAAATGGCACTTTATTACGACGACGATCAGGCGATGCTGGCCGACAGCGCGAGCGAATTCATGCGCGAGGAAGGCGGCATTGCGAAGCAGCTGCGCCACTGGCGCGACCGCAATTGCAAGGACGGCTTCGGCCACGCATTGTGGGAGCAGTTCGGCGAAATGGGCTTCACCGGCATCCTGCTGTCCGAAGAGGATGGCGGGCTCTGCATGGGCCAGGTCGAGGCGAACATCGTGCTGGAGGAGATCGGCGCGAACCTTACCCCATCGCCCTTCCTCAGCAGCTCCGTGCTCGCCGCCACCGCGCTGAAGCACGGCAGTGACGACACGCGCGGCCGCTGGCTGCCCGATCTGGTCGCAGGCAAGAACGTCTACGCGGTCGCGATCGACGAAGGCGCCAAGCACCGGCCCGAGACGATCGCCTGCAAGGCGGAGAAGTCGGGCAACGGCTTCAAGCTGACCGGGAAGAAGGACTTCGTGGTCTACGGCGCGAGCGCCGAGATGATCGTAGTCGCCGCGCGCACCTCGGGCAGCGATAGCGATGCCGACGGCATCACGCTGTTCGCGGTGCCGCAGGATGCGTCCGGGATGAGCCACGACAGCGTGCGGCTGGTCGACAGCTCGATGGCGAGCCACATCACCTTTGACGGGGTTGAGCTGGATGGCGATGCGGTGATCGGCGACGTCGATGGCGGGCGCGAAGTCCTCAACGCCATGCTGCGCGCGGGCCGCGTGGGCGCCGCTGCCGAAGGCGTGGGCGTGGCACGCGGCGCGATGGACATGACGGTCGACTACCTCAAGCAGCGTAAGCAGTTCGGCGAACTGATCGGCAGCTTCCAGGCGCTCCAGCACCGCGCCGCGCACCTCTATTCCGAGGTGGAGATCGCGCGTGCGGTAGTGATGAAGGCTGCCCAGCTGATCGATGCGGGCAGCGAACAGGCCGAACTGATGATCTCGGTCGCCAAGGCAAAGGTCGCCAAGGCGGCGGGGCTTGCGGTTCGCGAAGGCGTGCAGATGCACGGCGGCATCGGCATGACCGACGAATACGACGTGGGCCTCTACATGAAGCGCGACCGCGCGCTGCAGGAGTTCCTCGGCGACCAGTACTACCATGCAGGCCGCGTCGCGGAACTGAGCGGGTATTGAATCTCTGCCGATTGAACAGTCCCACGTCATTGCGAGCGAAGCGAAGCAATCCAGGGACCTGGGTCATGGATTGCCGCGTCGCCTGCGGCTCCTCGCAATGACGAAGAAAGGATCTCTAATATGATGAAACTCACCGACCTTTTCGGTCTCGAAGGCAAGATCGCGCTGGTTACCGGCGGCAGCCGCGGGATTGGCAAGATGATCGTCGAAGGCCTGCTCGAAGCGGGCTGCGCCAAGGTCTACATCGTCGCGCGCAAGAAGGAGCAGGTCGATGCGACCTCCGCCGAACTGGGCGACAAGGTCATCGGCCTCACCGGCGATCTAAGCCAGATGGACGGTATTAAGGCGCTGGCCGACGAACTCGCGAGCCGCGAAGACAAGCTCGACCTGCTGGTCAATAATGCAGGCGCTGCCTGGGGCGAGCCGTTCGAGGACTTCAGCGAGGCCGGCTGGCACCGCACGATGGACCTGAACCTGAAGACCCCGTTCTTCCTCACGCAGAAGCTGCTGCCGCTGCTCAAGAAAGCGGGCACGGCGGAGCGTCCGGCCAAGGTCCTGATGATCGCGAGCATCGACGGGATGAAGTGCAACCCGTGGCCGACCTATCCCTATCAGGCGAGCAAGGCCGGGCTGATCCACCTCACGCGCCGGATGGCTGCCGAGCTGATCGGGCACAACATCGTCGTCAACGGGATCGGGCCGGGCGCCTTCCCGTCCGACATGAACCGCGCCGCGCGCGACAACCAGGACATGGTCGAACGCGGCATCCCGAGCAGGCGCGTCGGCGTGACCGAGGATATGGCGGCGGGCGCGATCTACCTGCTCAGCCGCGCGGGCGACTACGTGGTCGGCACGACGATCCCGATCGATGGCGGCGTGGTCAACGCAAATATCGGCGCGGGCAATTTCGTCGATCCGTCGGGCGAATAGGGCCGAAGACGTTCAGCGACGCTTGGCGAACAGGTCGATCAGCTCTTCGAATTTTTCGCGCTGATCGGCCTCGTCGCCGCTGGCGATCGCCTCGGCGACGCAGCACGCGGCGTGATCCTTCAAAATCTGCGTCTCGACCTTGGCAAGCGCGGACTTCACCGCCTGCAACTGGTGCAGGATGTCGATGCAATAGCGATCGTCCTCTACCATCTGCGCAACCCCGCGGACCTGTCCGGAGATCCGGTTCAGTCGGTTGATCGTTGCGTTGGTTTTCTCGGCCATGTCCCAAGGTCCAGTTGAAATACCCCCAGGGGGTATATAATGAGTGGTGCGACGGTTCAATAACACGGTCGCGCCATGCCCTCGCTCACCCGCCGCAATCTCATCCGTAGCACTGCCGCGCTCGCCGCTGCCAGTGCCTTGCCCATGCCCGCGTGGGCGCGTGGAAAATCGCTAACTCCGGCCCGGAACGGCTTCGGCGAGGTGTCGGGTGCGAAGATCGACCTCGCCATCGGCAACCACCATTTCAGCACCGGCGGCCGTTCGGGCCACGCGATCGCAGTTAACGGAACGGTGCCGGGACCGCTGATCCGCCTGCGCGAAGGGCAGAATGTCCGCCTGAATGTCACCAACAATCTGGCGGAGGACAGCTCGATCCACTGGCATGGTCTGCTGGTGCCCTTCCAGTATGACGGGGTGCCCGGCGTCAGCTTCCCCAGCATCCGCCCGGGCGAGCGCTTCACTTATGAATTCCCGATCCGCCAGAGCGGTACCTACTGGTGGCACTCGCATTCGGGCCTTCAAGAGCAGGCGGGGCATTATGGCCCGATCGTGGTCGAGAGCGCCGATCCGGATCCGCGCTACGACCGCGACTATGTCGTGCTGCTGAGCGAGTTCACCCCGATCCATCCGCATGAAATCATGCGCAAGCTCAAGGTGGGCGAGCATTACTTCAACTACCAGATGCAGACCGCGACCGAGGGCGAGATGCCCGGCGCAATGCGGCGCATGTGGGGGAAGATGCGGATGAACCCGCGCGACATCTCGGACGTGACGGGCAGCACCTACACCTTCCTCATCAACGGCCACGGCCCGGCGGACGACCTGCAGTTCGCGTTCGGTGCGGGCGAACGGGTGCGGCTGCGGATCATCAACGGGTCGGCGATGACCTTCTTCAACGTGCGCATCCCCGGCGTGCCTATGACCGTGATCGCCGCCGACGGGCAGGACGTCGCCGAGGTCGAGGTGGACGAGTTCCAGATCGGCGTTGCGGAAACCTACGATGTGATCGTCAGCCCGCCCGACGGCAGCCATGCGATCGTCGCCGAGGCGATGGACCGCAGTGGGATGGGTGTCGCCAGCCTGACCTCGCACGCGGGGCACACCGCCACGCCGCCGCCGCTGCGCGAGCCGGTGACGCTGACCATGGCCGACATGGGCATGATGGACCACGGCGGCATGGCCGGGATGGAAGGCATGGACCATTCCATGCGCGACACCGCGAAATTGCCCGACGATGTGAAGGTCGGGCCGGGTCTCGACATGGTCTCGCCCATGCCGATGGACCGGATGGACTTTCCCGGCCTCGGCCTCGACACGGTCAAGCACCGCGTGCTGCGCTATACCGACCTCAAGGCGAAGCGGATGAACCCGCACCGCAGCGTCGACCGGGAGATGCGCATCCATCTGACCGGCAACATGGAACGCTACATGTGGAGCTTCGATGGCAAGACATTCACCGCCGTCACCGACGATCCGATCCGCTTCGGGTTCGACGAGCGGGTGCGCGTGACGCTGGTCAACGACACGATGATGGCGCACCCGATCCACCTGCACGGCCATTTCTTCGAGCTGGTCAACGGCGCGGACCATATGCACCAGCCGCTGAAGCACACGGTGATCGTCCAGCCGGGCGGCACCGCGACCTTCGACCTGACCGCCAACGAGCCGGGCGACTGGGCCTTCCACTGCCACCTGCTCTATCACATGCACGCCGGCATGATGCAGGTGGTGACCGTGCGCCCCTTCCCCGCAGGAGACGGCGCATGATCCGCGCGATGCTTCTCGCCGGGGCCGTGCTGCTGCCCGCCCCGCTCGCCGCGCAGGACCATTCGGGCCATGGCAGCAAGAGCGAGCCCGCACCCGAGATGGATCATTGCGCCATGCGCCATCTGCCGCCCGAACAGTGCGGCAAGCGGGAAGAGCGCGAGCCGACGATGGACGATGGCATGGTAGGCATGGGCCATGGCTCTCACGCAGCGATGACCGACAAGTCCGCGCCGGGAGCCGCTGCGGAAGACGCCGTTCCCGCGCGTGCGCTGGAGGGGCCGCGCCATGCCGCCGACGCCATTTGGGGCGAGGACGCAATGGCGCCCGCGCGTAGCGAACTCGCGCGCGGCAATGGGGGCATGACCACCGGCATAGTGCTGGTCGAGCGGCTCGAAGCGCGCATTCCCACCGACGGGGTCGAGACCGGCTACCTGTGGGACGCGCAAGCCTGGTACGGCGGCGACCTCAACCGCTTCGTCCTCAAGACCGAGGGCGAAGGCGAATTCGGCGGCGCGGTGGAGGATGCCGAAATCCAGGCGCTCTACAGCCGCGCGATCGGCCCCTTCTTCGATCTGCAGGCGGGCGTGCGCTTCGATCCGGAGCCCGATAGCCGCACCCACCTCGTGCTCGGCGTGGCGGGGCTGGCGCCCTACATGTTCAATGTCGACGGCGCGCTGTTCCTGTCCGACCGGGGCGACCTGACCGCGCGGGTCGAGGCGGAATACGACCAGAAGATCACCCAGCGCCTGATCCTGCAGCCAAGGGTCGAGACGGAGCTTTCAGCGCAGGACATTCCCGAGCGCGGCATCGGTGCTGGGCTGACGAAGGTCGAGCTGGGCCTGCGCCTGCGATACGAAATCGCGCGAGAGTTCGCGCCCTATGTCGGTGTGGAGTACGAGGCTAAGACCAGCAGGACGGCGAATATTACGCGTCTGGCGGGCGAAGACCCGGACGGCGTCAAGCTGCTGTTCGGGGTGCGCGCCTGGTTCTGACCGGGCGCCAGCGGTAGGCCGCCTAGCCCATCAGTTCGCGCACGAAGGGAATGAGTCCCGTCTGGCGCGTGCGCTTCATCCGTTCGGCGTGCAGGATTTCGCGCACCTTGGTGAAGCATTCGTCGACATCGTCGTTGATGACGACATAGTCGTATTCGGCCCAGTGGCTGATTTCCGCGCGCGCGCGTTCCATGCGGCTGTTGACCACCTCTTCGCTGTCGAGCGCGCGGGCGGTAAGGCGGCGGTGCAGTTCGTCGAGGCTCGGGGGCAGGATGAACACGCTCACCGTATCCTGCTGGTCCTTCTGGTACAGCTGCTGGGTGCCCTGCCAGTCGATGTCGAACAGGTAATCCTGCCCGCGCTTCAGCCCTTCGCGGATATGGCCCTTGGGCGTGCCGTAGCGATTGCCGAATACCGGCGCCCATTCGTAGAACCCGTCTTCTTCCACCAGCCGGTCGAACTCAGCGTCGCTGACGAAGTGATAGTCCTTGCCATCGATCTCGCCTTCGCGCGGCGGGCGCGTCGTCGCCGACACCGACAGCGAGATTTCCTCGTCCGACGCCAGCAACATGCGCGACAGCGTGGTCTTGCCCGCACCCGAGGGGGACGAGAGGATGAACATCAGACCCCGCCGGTGCAGGGTATCGGACTCGGGAGAGGAATTGTGGGGCATATGTGCCTTTGGGGCCGGGCGCGGGGTCAGATCAAGCCTTGGCTTGCCCCGATCCACCATAGGCTCAGTCCTCGGCGGCCTTTTCGAGCAGCTCGGCGTCGCCTTTGGCCTGCGCCTTTTTAGACTGCCGGCGGTCGTAAAGCGTCTTCGCGAGCATCCCGGTGCCAACCACGACCGCACCGGTCGACGATCGCGCAGCGATCCGCGACAGCGCCATTCCGGCAAGCGTGGTGCCCATGCCCTGGTTTTCTACGATCGATTGAGCCGTGTCCTCGCCGTAGCGACCCTTGAGCATCCGCTTTTCGACCGCCCTGCGAAACAGGATCGATCCGGTGCGCACGATGGCGTTGGCCATGATCAGGTTGCTGGCGGGATTGGGGGAGAGGCCGGGCACAGTCTCGCCGCGCGCACGCGCCTGGCCGCGTTCGACCTTCTTGCGCAGTTCATCGCGGCGCTTGCTCATACGGGGATGGCCCTCTTGCTCGCCCCGAAATTCGCGGGGTCTTACTTCTTGCGACCGAAATCGACCGTGACGACGTTCGATCCGTCCTCGTTCTTGGCAACGGCTGCGCCGCCGGCCTGTTCCGCATCCTCGCTACCGTCGTTTTCGGCGGTGTCGGCCGAGCCATGCGACTCCTCGATCTCGGTCGCCTGGAACTGGAGGCCGAAATCGACCGCGGGATCGACGAAGGCGGTGATCGCGGAGAATGGCACGACTAGGTGCGAAGAGCGCTGGTTGAAGCTGAGGCCAACCGAAAAGCCCACGTCGGTCACGTTCAGGTCCCAGAACTTGTTCTGGAGCACGATCGTCATCTCGTCGGGGAATCGCTCGCGCAGGTGATCGGGGATGTCGACCCCGGGCACGCCCGTTTTGAAGGTAATGTAGAAATGGTGGTTGCCGGGCAGCGTGCCGCCACCCGCCTCGATCTCGCCGAGAACACTGCCGACCACGGCGCGCAGGGCCTCCTGCACGATCTGGTCATAGGGAATAAGGCTGTCGGGTGCGTCGTCACTCATCACGAGGCGTTAGGTGAAGGGGAGCGCGCGTGCGGTCAAGCGCAAATGGGACGAGGGCAATCGGGCTAGGCGCAGAATGCTTGCGTGCGCGCCCGGCGGGCGATAGCGCGCTCGCCATGCGGAAAGGTTTGATAGAACGCGATACCAAGGAAACGCGCATTCGCGTGGCGGTCGATCTCGACGGCACGGGGGAGTACGACGTTTCGACGGGGATCGGCTTCCTCGACCATATGGTCGAACAGTTCTCCCGGCACTCGCTGATCGACGTGCAGATGAAGGTCGATGGCGACCTGCATGTGGACCAGCACCACACGACCGAGGACAGCGCGATCGCGCTGGGCCAGGCGATTTCCGATGCATTGGGCGACAAGGGCGGGATCGTGCGGTTCGGAGAGGCCTTTTCGCCGATGGACGAGACGCTCGCGCGCGTGGCGCTGGACATTTCCGGGCGGCCCTACTGCGTGTGGAAGGCCGGTTTCACGCAGGAAAAGCTGGGCGAATGGGACACCGAGCTGATCGAGCACTGGTTCCAGTCGGTCTCCCAGACCGCAGGCCTGACGCTGCATATCGAGCTGCTCTACGGCACCAACAACCACCATATCTGCGAAGCGATCTACAAGGGCTTCGCCCGCGCGATGCGCGCCGCGGTGGAGATCGATCCGCGCAAGGGCGGGGCCGTGCCCAGCACCAAGGGGATACTGGGAGGCTGAGCTTCTCCGAACCCGCTCTCAGCCCGAACGGAATTTCTTTGAAACAGCAAATCGCCCTGATCGATTACGGAGCAGGCAATCTGCATTCGGTCGCCAATGCGCTCAAGCGTGTCGGCGCGGATGTTGCACTGGTTTCGGACGCGGACTCGCTGGCGCGGGCGGAGCGGATCGTGCTGCCGGGCGTGGGCGCGTTCGGTGCGTGTTACGAAGGGCTCGCCGGTCTGCCAGGCATGATCGATGCGCTGGAGCGGCGCGTGCTGCGCGACGGGGCGCCCTTCCTCGGCATCTGCGTTGGTATGCAGTTGCTGGCGGATCGCGGGCTGGAGCATGGCGACACACCGGGCCTCGGCTGGATCGGCGGCGATGTCCGCGCGCTGGAGGCGTCGGATGCGGTCAAGGTGCCGCATATGGGCTGGAACGACGTGGTATTGGCCGATGATGCGAGCGGGCTGGTTGAGCCGGGGGAGGCCTATTTCCTCCATTCTTACGCGTTCGATGTGACGAATGAAGAGCACGTTGCAGCGCGCACCGATCACGGCGGTTCGGTGACGGCGGCGGTGGCGCGCGACAATATTCTTGGGGTGCAGTTCCACCCGGAGAAGAGCCAGGCTTACGGCCTCGCGCTGCTGGAAAGGTTTTTGAAGTGGAAGCCCTGATTTCTCCCTCACCCAGCTTCGCTTGGCGAAGCAGGAGCCTAGCCGCAGTCGGAGAGGGGTTCCTAACCGTATGATCATCTTCCCCGCCATCGACCTCAAGGGCGGCAATGTCGTCCGCCTCGCCGAGGGCGATATGGACCGCGCGACCATTTACGGCGATAATCCCGGCGAGCAGGCGGCGCGCTTTGCCGAAGCTGGCGCAAGCTGGCTGCACGTGGTCGACCTCGACGGCGCCTTCGCGGGCGAGGCGGTGAATGCACATGCGGTCGAGGCCATCCTCAAACGCTTCCCCGGCAAGGTGCAGCTCGGCGGCGGCATCCGCACGCGCGAGGGTGCGGAGCGGTGGCTCGACCTCGGCGTGGCGCGGGTGGTGATCGGTACGGCTGCGTTGAAGGACCCCGAGCTGGTCAAGGCGCTCGCGGCGGATCATCCGGGCCGCGTGGTGGTCGCGGTCGACGCGCGCGACGGCATGGTCGCGACCGAGGGCTGGGCGAGTGTCTCGGACCTGCCGGTCGAGGATCTCGCGCGCCGGTTCGAGGATGCGGGCGTCGCCGCTCTGCTGTTCACCGACATCGGCCGCGACGGGCTGCTCAAGGGCTGCAATGTCGAGGCGACTCTGGCGCTGGCCAAGGCGCAGAGCCTGCCGGTGATCGCCAGCGGCGGCGTCGCGGGGATCGAGGATATCCGCGCACTCGCCCCGCACACCGCCGACGGGATTGAAGGCGTGATTACCGGGAGGGCGCTCTATGACGGGCGGCTCGATCTGGCCGAGGCATTGCGCGTGGGGACGGCGTGATCCAGCCCCCTCTCCAAGCTTCGCTAGCCGCGGACGCGGCAAGCTGCGCTATCCTCTCCCACAAGGGGAGAGGGGGGATGGCGCGATGACCTTCGCCGATATCGCCCTGATCGCGACGGTCGTTATGCTCGCCGTCGCCGCGATCGATGCGGTGCGGGGCAAGACCGCGCTGGGCAAGTTCCGGCTGAGCAAGAAGGATGAGGACCCGACCCGCTTCTGGTTCGCGATCGTGCTCTATATCAACATGGCGTTCGGGATGTTCTGGCTCGCGGGGCAGGTGCCTCAGGCTGCACCTGAACCGGCACCCGAGCCGAACGACGATCAACCCACCATGACTATCACAATACCCGCGCAATGACCGTCCGTATCCGTGTCATCCCCTGTCTCGACGTGGCCGAGGGCCGCGTGGTCAAGGGCGTCAACTTCGTCGATCTGCGCGATGCAGGCGATCCGGTCGAGCAGGCGCATGCCTACGACCTCGCGGGCGCGGACGAGCTGTGTTTTCTCGACATTTCCGCCAGCCATGAAGGGCGCGCGACGCTGGCCGATATCGTGCGGCGCACCGCGGAAGTCTGCTTCATGCCGCTGACCGTGGGCGGGGGCGTGCGCAGCGTGGAGGATGCGCGCACGCTGCTGCTGGCCGGGGCAGACAAGGTCGCGATAAACTCCGCCGCGGTGGCGCGGCCCGAGCTGGTCGATGAGATCGCGCAGCGCATGGGCAGCCAGTGCGTTGTGGCGAGCGTGGATGCCAAATGGGTGCCCGATCCCTCCGTTCGTGCTGAGCCTGTCGAAGCACGTTTGCGCTCACGCCCTTCGACAGGCTCAGGGCGAACGGCTTCGGGTGCTGGCCGCTACGAAATCTTCACCCACGGCGGCCGCCGCGCGACCGGGATCGACGCGCTGGAACACGCCACACGTTTGGCGCAGCTGGGTGCGGGCGAATTGCTCGTCACTTCGATGGACCGCGACGGGACGAAGGACGGCTACGACCTCGAACTGACCCGGATGATCGCCGACGCGGTGGACATCCCGGTGATCGCGAGCGGCGGGGTCGGCACGCTCGACCATATGGTTGCGGGCGTGCGCGAGGGCCATGCCAGCGCGGTGCTGGCCGCAAGCATCTTTCATTTCGGCCAGCACACCGTCGCCGAGGCGCAGGATGCCTTGCGCGCGGCGGGTCTGCCTGCGCGCCATCCGGAACCCTACGCGGGCACGCGCGCTTGAGCGGCAACGCATAACCAGAAAGAGACCGCAACGAATGGAAACTCTCGCCCGCCTCGAACAGGTCATTCTCGAACGTCGCAATTGCGACCCGGAAACCAGCTATGTCGCACTCCTCAAGCGTGAGGGACGACCCTGCATGGCGCGCAAGCTGGGCGAGGAAGCGGTCGAGGCGGTGGTCGCGGCGCTTTCGGGCAGCGACGAGGAGCTGGTCGGTGAAGCGGCCGATGTGCTGTTTCACCTGATGGTTCTGCTGGCCGATCGCGATATCGCGCTGGCCGACGTGCTCGCCGAACTCGACCGGCGCGAGGGTGTTTCGGGGATTGAGGAGAAGGCGAACAGGGAGGAAAGCCATGCCGATTGACGCCACCGCACCCTACGATGACGACAATATCTTCGCCAAGATTCTGCGCGGCGAAATCCCCTCGACCAAGGTCTACGAGGACGAGTGGGCTATCGCGTTCGAGGACATCAACCCGCAGGCCGAGATCCACACGCTGGTCGTGCCACGCGGCAAGTACGTGAGCTGGGACGATTTTTCGGCCAAGGCCCCGGACGAGGAAATCGCCGGCTTCGTGCGCGCGGTGGGCAAGGTCGCCCGCGAGAAAGGGCTGGTCGAGCCCGGCTATCGCCTGCTCGCCAATGTCGGCGCGGATGGTGGGCAGGAAGTGCCGCACCTGCACGTGCATCTTTTCGGCGGCCAGAAGCTTGGCCGGATGATCGCCTGATTGCCGCGCCCGGCGGGCCACCGCCGGGACGAGCCGATCCCGCGGCGCGACAAGGCGCGCAATTCCGATTGCCGCGCCGAGTCGCTTTCCGGTAAAGGCGCGAGCCGCATGACCGACACCAAGGATCATCCCATACCCAACCCGCCCGGCGGCGTGTTCGACGGCACGACGCACCTTTACGCGGTGCGCGCCTATTACGAGGACACCGACCTTTCGGGCATCGTCTACCACGCCAACTACCTGCGCTGGTTCGAACGCGCCCGGTCCGACGTGTTACGGATGCTCGGCATCGATCAGCGCGCCGCGATCGAGGCAGGCGAGGGCGCCTATGCGGTCGCCGATGTACAATTGCGGTACATCCGGCCCGCGCTGCTCGATGACGACGTCGTCATTCATACGCGGTGCAGCGAACTCAGGGCAGCGAGCGTGCGGATGGAGCAGGAGGCGAAGCGCGATGGGGAAACGATCTGCACCGCGCACCTGCGCGTCGGTTTCGTCGCCCCCAATGGCCGCCCGCGCCGCCAGCCCGAGGCATGGCGCGAAGCCTTCACGAAAATTCTCGATACCCGTTCTCTTGGGGAGCCTGCCTGAATGATCTTTCTCGACCTGCTTGCGACCGCTGCCTCGTCGGGCGTGCCGGCCGCGCCCACCCGGCTCGAACCGGTCAAGCTGTTCCTCGATGCCGATATCGTCGTGCAGGCGGTGATGACCGGGCTGCTGATCGCCTCGATCTGGAGCTGGATGATCATCATCTCCTTCGCGCTCAAGATCGGCGGTGCGAAGAAGCGTGCGCGCAAGTTCGAGCAGGATTTCTGGGCCTCCGACAATTACGAGCAGACGCTCGACGCCTATCGCAACCAGGATGTCGCGCCCGCGCGCATCGCATGGGGCGCGATCACCGAATGGAAGAAGTCGACCAAGGGCGGGGTCAAGGATGTGCGCGGCGCGCAGGGCCGCATCGCAGCCGTGATGGACAGCCATGTCGCCGAAGAAGCGGATCGGCTGGCAGGCCGCCTGACCTTCCTCGCGACGCTCGGTTCGGTCGCGCCTTTCGTGGGCCTGTTCGGCACCGTCTGGGGCATCATGAACAGCTTCTTCCAGATCGGCGCGCAGAACAATTCCTCGCTCGCGGTGGTCGCGCCCGGCATTTCCGAGGCGCTGTTCGCGACTGCGATCGGGCTGTTCGCGGCTATTCCGGCGGTCATCGCCTACAACCGCCTGTCCGCCAGCGTGAACCGCTACGAAGCGATCCTCCAGCGCTTTGCCGACCGGTTCAACGCCAATCTCGGCCGCGAGCTGGAGCGGGTTTGATGTTGCATTCGGCACCGGCCCGCACCCCCGCCCGGCCAACCCGACAGGATAATGCCATGGGTTGGCCGGGCGGGGGTGCGGGCCGGCACCGCCAAGGAGAATTTTAATGGCGATGGGCGTGCTCAAGTCGAAGCGCGGGCGCAATTCCAGGCGCGCGCCGATGGCGGAGATCAACGTCACCCCGCTGGTCGACGTGATGCTGGTGCTGCTGATCATCTTCATGGTCACCGCGCCGCTGCTGACCGCAGGCGTGCCCGTCGACCTGCCCGACAGCCGCGCCAACGCGCTGCCGCAGGACGAGGAACCGCTAAACGTATCGATCGCCGGCGACGGCACGATCTACCTTGGTGAGGACGCGGTGCCACCGGGCCAGCTCGGCGCGGCGCTCGCCACGGCCAGCGAAGGTGTCGCCTGTTCGCAGCGCGAAGTGGTGCTGCGGGCGGACAAGACGCTCGACTACGGGCGCGTGATGGGCGTGATGGGCGAGCTGAACCGGATGGGCTGCAATTCGATCTCGCTGGTCACCAACAGTTCAAGCGAATCGCTCTAGCCCCTCGGCTCGATGGACGCGAAATCGCATAACGGCCTCGATGCCCTTGCGCTGATCGTCGCGATCGCGCTGCACGTCGCGCTGATCGCAGCACTGCTGCTGCAGGGCACGACGCGGCAGCCGCTGCCTGAGCCCAAGCGGATCACGGTCAACTTCGCCGAAGAGGTCGGGATGACCTCGACCGCGCCCGATCCGGTGCAGGAATCGCAGGCCTCGGTCGCGCCCGAGCTGGGCGATGCCGCGCCGCCGCCCATCGAATACGTGCCACCGCCGCCGCTCCCGCGGCCGACCAGCGCCCCGGCGCCCGAGCCGCGCCCTTCGCCGCGCGCAACCAGCCGTCCGCAGCCCAGGCCATCGCCGCGCGCGACCTCGCAGCCGCGCCCGCAGCCCAAGCCGCGGCCGACCAGCCGCGCGACGTCCTCGCCGCGTCCGAAGCCGCAGCCGAGCGCCGAGCCGACCCGATCGGGCGGGAGCCGCTTGGGCAAGGACTTCCTCGACGGGCGGGGCCAGTCGACGACCACCAGCGAGACGCGTACCCCTGCTGCGACCTTCGGGGCCAGTGAGCGTGCGGCGCTCTCTGCAGCAATCACGCGACAGCTGCGCCCGCACTGGACCGCGCCGACGGGGGTAGATGCGGACAAGCTCGTCTCGGTCGTCTCCTGGCGGCTGAATCAGGACGGAAGCCTGCGCGGGCGACCGACTTGTCGAAACATCCCCAGCAGCATCACCGAGTCCAATCGGCCCCAAGCCGAACTGCACTGCGAACGAGCTATCCGTGCCGTGCAGCTGGCAGCACCTTTCAATTTACCCGAGCAGTTCTACGACCAGTGGGACGATCTTGAGTGGCAGTTCGATAAAAGGCTTTAACCGATGAAAACGACATTCTTCGCAGTCGCGTTGGCGCTCTTCACGATTCAGCCTGCGTCGGCCCAAAATCAGGATCTGGGCGAGGCAGTCGGCCAGGCCGGTCCGGTTGAAGACATTCCCATCGAAGGCAGCGGTACGGCGGAAACCGACGGACCGTTGCGCGGCACCGTCACCGACGAGAGCCAGCTCGACGATCTCCAGCTCGCCATCCCCGCCTTCGCTGCCGAGCGCGATGTCGCGACCGCCGCGAATGCTCGCGGTACGGCTGCGCTGGGCGCGGAGCTGGCGCGCGTGGTCACCGCGGACCTTCAGAACAACGGCCTGTTCGATCCGACCGGCCCCGATGCGCTGCCCAAGCCGAGCTACCCGCAAATCACCGATCCGGTGTGGAACATGTGGTCGATGCGCGGCGCCGAAATGCTCGTGCAGGGCTATGTCCGCCCGCGTCCCGACGGCAAGCTGGTGGTCGGCTGTTACCTCTACGACGTCGCGCTGAACGACGAACTTGCCCGCTCCGGCTGGGTGGTCCCGCCGTCCGACTGGCGGCGCGCGGCGCACAAATGCGCCGACCTCGTCTATTCGCGCCTGACCGGGGAAAGCCCATTCTTCGACAGCCGGATCGCCTATATCGCAGAGACCGGCCCGAAGGATAACCGGACCAAGCGGCTCGCGATCATGGACAGCGACGGGGCGAACCACCGGTTCATCACCACCGGCCGCGCAACCGCGCTCACCCCGCGCTATTCGCCCGATTACCGCAAGCTCATGTACCTGAGCTATGTCGACGGCAATCCCCGCATCTACGTCTACGACATCGGCACGGGGCAGCAGACGCTGGTCACCCAGAGCAGCAACCCGACCTTTGCTCCGCGCTGGAGCCCCGATGGCCGCTGGGTGCTGTATTCGATGGCGGTCAACGGCAACACCGACATCTATCGCGTGTCGGCCGAAGGCGGGCAGAGCGTGCGCCTTACGGATGCGCCGGGGATCGACATCGGCGGATCCTATTCGCCCGATGGCAGCAAGATCGTGTTCGAAAGCGATCGCTCGGGCGAACAGCAGATCTACATGATGAATGCCGACGGTTCGAACCAGCGGCGCATCAGCTTCTTCGGCGGCCGTGCAGCGACCCCCGAATGGAGCCCGCGCGGCGACCAGATCGCGTTCACCTACATCCCCGGCGACTTCAACATCGCGGTGATGAGCGCGAACGGCGGCGGCTTCCGCAAGCTGACCGACGGCTGGCAGGACGAGGCCCCCACCTGGGCCCCCAATGGCCGCGTGCTGCAATTCTTCCGGACCGAACGGAACACGGGCCGCACCGCGATCTACCAGGTCGATCTGACCGGCGACAATCTGCGCCGCCTGCCGACCCCGGTCGATGCCTCCGACCCGGCATGGGGACCGATCCTGCCGTGAGACGTTGCGTAACTAACGCTTGATTTTCGTGGGGTCGCACCGACGACTACCAAGGCATATTGTGAGGAGAGACCTATGAACTCGCGTATCAAGATTGCGATTATCCTTGCCGCCACCGCCTCGCTCGCGGCCTGCAAGTCCAACACCCCCGATGAACTGCCGCCCGAACCGGGCGTGAGCCAGCCGACCAATCCCGGCGGCGGCACCACCGGCCCCGGCTATGGCGTCGGCTCGCAGGAGCACTTCGTCAACGCGGTCAACGGCCAGAACGTGATCTACTTCGATACCGATCGCTACAATATCGACACCGCCGATGCCGCCGCGCTGCAGATGCAGGCGCAGTACCTTGCGCAGTATCCCAACATCAGCGTTACGATCGAAGGCCACGCCGACGAACGCGGCACGCGCGAATACAACCTTGCGCTGGGTGAGCGTCGCGCCAATTCGGCGAAGAACTACCTCGTCAGCCTCGGCATTGCGGCCAACCGTATCCGCACGGTCAGCTATGGCGAGGAACGCCCGGTCGCGACCGCTTCCACGCCCGAAGCATGGGCCAAGAACCGCCGCGCGGTGACGGTGGTCATCAACTACTAAGCGGTTCGCCGCGAGATATGGGGCGGGCGATCCTGCAGGGTCGCCCGCCCTTTTCGTTGGCGCATCGCCGCCGGACGGTTCGCTAATCGGGTTGGCGAGGGCGCAATCGGTTGCCACACGGGTTCACATTGGCGCGCGGTGCTCTAGATTGGATCAATGGCGAAACCACGCAGATCGAACGATTGGGGCTTTCCCCGCTGGCGGGGCTACGAAGCTTCGCGCGAGGCGGCGACCATTCGCCTGTGCGATCGCCATGGTTGCGAAGAGCCGGGCAACTGCCCCGCGCCCAAATCTCCGAACAATCCGGACCGCTGGTATTTCTGCCAGAAGCACGCGGCGGAATATAATTCCAAGTGGGACTATTTCGAAGGGCTCGAAAAGGCCGAGGCGGCCGAGCGCGCGCGGACCGAGAAGCGCGACAATGCCGGCTATGCCGAGGCTTCGCATTACAGCTGGACGGGTTCGGGCGACGGCTCGCGTTCTGCGGACGAGATGCGCGCACTCGATGTACTCGAGCTGGAGGCCGATGCCGACTTCGCAGCGATCAAGCGCGCGTGGCGCGAAAAGGCCAAGACCGTCCACCCCGATGTCAAACCGAACGACAAGGAAGCTGCCGCCGAATTCCAGAAGCTGCAGCTGGCCTATGAGGTGCTCAAGGCCGCCGAAGCGCGGCGCGAATGGATGGGGTAGCGCAGAAACCCTGCGGGTTCACGAAAGCGTAACCGAGCCGTCGCCGTTCGGTCACCGACACCCCCTACCGCCCCTTCTCGCACTTGCAGCATCAAGGGGTTCGCCATGCGCTTTTCTTCGTCTTTCTCCGCCATTCGGTTTGCCTTGCTCGGCACCGTCGCCATCCTGCCCGCAACCGCCTTCGCCCAAGCCGCCGTCGAGCCTGCGGATCAGGACTCGATCGAAGCGAGCAGCGGTAACGAAATCGTCGTCACCGCGCAGAAGATCGAACAGCGCGCCAAGGACGTGCCGATCACCATCTCCGCGCTTTCGGGCGAGCGGATCGAAGACCTGGGCGTGACCGACCTCGACGAACTGTCCAACTACATCCCCGGCCTGAACATCCAGGAACAGAGCGCCAACAACCCCGGCATCGTGATCCGCGGTATCACTTCGGACAGCGGCTCGGCCCAGCAGGGCCCGCGCGTCACGCTCTATTACAACGGCGTCGACATCTCGCGCTCGCGCGGTTCCTATCAGGCGATCTACGATCTCGACCGCGTGGAAGTCATCAAGGGCCCGCAGGCGACCCTGTTCGGCACCGCAAGCGCCGTGGGCGCGATCAGCCTCGTCTCCGCAAAGCCCAAGCCGGGCTTCTCCGGCGCGCTGACCGGCGGCTACGGCAATTACGACGCGACGCTGCTGTCGGGCTACGTCAACGCCGGCTCGGACGTACTCGCGGGCCGCGTCGCCTTCGAATGGCGCACGCGCGACGGCTATGTCGAAAACCTGGCCGCCAGTCAGGAGGAAGAACTCTACGCCAAGGACCAGCTCGGCGTGCGCGGATCGCTACGCTTCACGCCCAGCCCGTTCGTGACCATCGACCTCGTCGGCACCTACGACCAACAGCGCAACGGCGGCACGCCGTTCATCTCTGGCACCTTCCCCGCTTTCGCCGGGGCGCCGGGCGGTGCGGCCAATGCCTTCGAAGATGCCAACCTCGGCGGCTCGCCCTACTCGGCGGCGGCGCTGGGCGACGACCAGCTGGGCCTGAACCGCGAAGTTTACGACGTGAACCTGACCGCCGCGATCGAGCTGAGCGACTCGCTCACCTTCACCACGGCCAACGGCTACCGCGAATTCGACAGCGCCGAGGTGTTCGATGCCGATGGATCGGTCGCGCCCTTCCTCGAATTCGCCGAGATCGCCACCGGCCACCAGTTCAGCCACGAAGGCCGCTTCAGCTATGTCGACCCCAGCTGGCGCGCGTCGTTCGGGTGGAACGTCTTCACCGAGAAGGGGCGGCAGAACGTGCCCTTCTCGACCGAGGAAGGTACCTTTCTGCAGTGCCTGACCACGCTGTTCGGTGCGCCGCTGATCGCGGGCATCCCCTGCGTTGCGCCCGATGGGACCGTGCCCGCAGCGGGAGCTACCGAGCTTCTCACCTCGGGTCTGGCGACCCAAATCCCCTACAGCTCAGTGTTCGAGAACCAGGGCCGCAACACCAGCTATTCGCTGTTCACCGATGCGACCTTCATTCCGACCGATAGCCTTGAGCTGACGGCGGGCGCGCGCGTGCTGATCGAAGAGCGCAAGTCAGGCTTTACCGCTACCGTGCCCAATTCGGTGCTGAGCGGCGCGCCGCTGATCCCCGGGCAGGTCGATACCGGCGGGCAGGTGATCGAGTCGGAAGACAGTTTCGCCGCCGTCCTGCCGCGCTTCAACGTGCTCTACCGCCTCACCCCGGATGTGAACGTCTTTGCTACCGTCTCGAAGGGTCGCCGTTCGCCGGTGGTGCAGGTCGGTGCGAGCGGCACGCAGGTCATCCCCGCGGAAACCGTGTGGAACTACGAGGGCGGTCTGAAGCTCAGCTCGGGCCCGGTCTCAGGTTCGCTCGGCGTCTATTATCAGGTCTACGACAACTTCCAGGTCTCGGTGGCTGAGCTGGACAGCAATGGTAACCCGACCGGTTCCTTCGTGACCGAAAGTGCGGGCACGGCGTCGAACCTCGGCGCCGAGGCCGAGCTTGCGGTGCAGGCGTCCGACTGGCTGAGCCTGTTCGGCAATGTCGGCTATATCAGCGGCGGGATCGACAAGGACAACGCCTTCTCCCCCGCCTATTCGGGCGCGCGCTTCCGCCTCCAGCCCGAATGGCAGGCAGCGGGTGGCTTCACCGTGGATTACCCCGTGGCAGACGGCGTTCGCTTCTTCGCCACGCCCAGCGTGACCTATCGCAGCCGCATCTTCTTCGAAGTGCCCAACGATCCGGCGATCTCGCAGGGGCCGGTGACTTTGGTCAACGCGCGGGCGGGCGTCTCCTTCGCGGACGACCGCTTCGAATTGGCGGGCTTCATCCGCAACGCCTTCGACGAAGACTACCTGCTCGACGCGGGCAACACCGGCGGCGCCTTCACCGTGCCGACCTTCATCCCCGCAGAACCGCGCCTGTTCGGCATCGAACTGACCGCGCGCATCGGGCGCTGATACGAAAATGGGCGGGGGCATCGCGCCTCCGCCCATTCTCATTTTCCGGTGAAGGAACCGGTCAGACCGCCCAATCAGACAGCGTCTAGCGCCTGATCGAAGTCGGCGATCAGATCGTCGGGGTCTTCGATCCCGATGCTGATGCGTACCAGGCTGTCGGTGATGCCCAGTTCCTGCCGGCGACCATGCGCGACCGAGAGGTGCGTCATGCTGGCGGGGTGGCTGGCGAGCGTTTCCGTCCCGCCGAGGCTGACCGCAAGCTTGGCGACCTTGAGCGAGTCGAGGAATCGGAAGCACTCCTCTTCGCCGCCCTTGAGGAACAGCGAGAAGGTGGAGCCTGCGCCAAGGCAGTGGCGGTCGTAGATGTCCTGCTGGCGATCATCCTCGATCATGCCGAGGTAGCCGAGCCCGTCGACCTTGGGGTGCTTCTTCAGGAATTCGCACACCTTCGCGGCGTTCTCGCCCGCGCGCTGCATCCGCAGTTCGACCGTCTCCAGCGAACGCAGCAGCATCCACGCGGTGTTGGGATCGGCGATGCCGCCCATCGTATTGCGGATCATGCGGACGGGATTCATCCACTTCTTGTCGCCGGCAATGCTGCCCGCAACGAGGTCCGAGTGGCCGCCGACATACTTGGTCAGCGAATAGCACACGATATCCGCACCGTGTTCCAGCGGGCGCTGCCACAGGGGCCCAAGGAAGGTGTTGTCGATCGCGATCGGGCAGTCGGCGGGCAGCGCCGCGTCGCGTGCATCGCGGACCATCTCGATATCGACCAGCGCATTGGTAGGGTTGCCCGGGCTTTCGAGGTAGATCATCGAAACCTTGCCGCCATTCTCCTCGGCCATCGCCTTGGCCTTGGTCAGCACCTCGTCGAACTGCTCACGTGTCGCGCCTGCGGGGAAGTCGACGTACTTCACGCCGAACTTGGCGAGGATCTTGGCGACGAAGCCTTCGGAGGCTGCATAGAGCGGGCCCGAATGCACGATCACGTCGCCCGCGCTGCAAAAAGCCATCATCATCACGCAGATCGCGGTCATCCCGCTGGAGAAGCACAGCGAATCTTCCGCGCCGTCCCAGATGGCGAGACGATCTTCAAGGATTTCCTGGTTCGGCCCGTTGAAGCGCGAATAGACGAGGCCTTCCGCGCCGCCTTCACGCAGGCCGGTAATCCCTTCGAAGTGGCGCTTGCCGGCAGCCGCGCTTTCGAAAGCGAAGGTGCTGGTCAGGAAGATCGGGGCTTTCAGCGATCCTTCGGAAAGCGCCGGATCGTAGCCATGGCCCATCATCAGGGTGGACGGCTTCATCTTGCGTCCGTCGATCTTGGTGACCTCGGGCTTGGGCTTGCGGCGGGGGGTGGGGGTTTCGACTGCGTCGACGGCGTCGGTCATGCGAACGGCTTCCTCAAATGCGCCCCCAGGAAGGCGGGGGCTCGGTTTCGAGGCAGTGCCGGGGGCGGCCCGTTCCTAACCTCCGCAGGAACGCATCTCCACCGGCTGCCGGTTGTCGAACGCGCCATTACCGCCGGGAGTTTCCGCGATCAACTCCCCCTCTCAGGCAAACGGCGCGATCGCCCAGACGATGCCGACGATGAGCGCGACCCCGGCGAGATCGAGCATCAGCCCGGCGGTGACCATCCGCCCGATGCGGATGCGGCCGGTCGACCAGGCGATCGCGTTCGGCCCGGTGCCTGCGGGCAGCATGAAGCCCCAGCTTGCCGCAAACGCGACCGGGATGGCGAGCAGTTCGGGCTGCACCCCAAGCGCAAGGATCAGGCTTGCCACTACCGGTACGATGGCAGACGCGGTGGCCACGTTGCTGGCAAACTCGGTGATCAGCACCACCATCGCGACCACGCACAGCGCCACCAGCAACAGCGGCACGGCGGATAGCGGCAGCAGCGCATCGCCCAGCCATTGCGCCAGTCCGCTCGCCGTCATCCCCGCCGCCAGCGCGAGCCCGCCGCCGAACATCATGATCACGCCCCAGGGTGCGCGGTTGGCCTCGTCCCAGTTGAGCAGCGCGCGTCCGGTGCCGTCCGGCAGCAGGAACAGCGCAAGGCCGGCGGCGATGGCGATCGTCCCGTCGGTCAGCGAGCCTTTGGGCAGGACCGGCTCAAGCAACGGCTGGCCCAGCCATAGCAGGAACGTGATGGCAACCACGGGGACAAGGCGCTTTTCCGGGGCGCTCCATTCACGCTCCACCGGGATCGCGGCACGCGCCGCAGCGGGATCGAAGCTGTGCGCACCGACGCGCTGCACCCGTGCGATGATCCACGCGGCCAGTGGAATGGCCAGGATCACGACGGGCAGGCCATACAACGTCCACTGGGCAAAGCTGATCTTCATCCCGATCGTCTGGTCGAGCAGGCCGACCGCGATGGCATTGGTGGGCGAGCCGACCAGCGTACCGAGCCCGCCGATGCTGCAGGCAAAGGCGATCCCCATCGGCAGCGCGCCTGACAGACCATCGGTCGATGGCGCATCGGCACCCGCCACGTCTCCTGCGGCCAGCACCGCCAGCGCGACGGGCATCATGATCAGCGCGGTCGAGGTGTTGGAGATCATCATCGAGAGGATCGCCGCGCTCGCCATGAAGGCCAGCAGCAGTCGGCCCGGGCCCGCATGGGGTCCGGCGAGGCGCAAGATGCCGAGGCTGAGCCGCCGGTGCAGACCGACACGCTCGATCGCCAGCGCAATGAACGCGCCGCCAAGGATCAGGAACAAGATCGGCGAATAATACGCGCTGGCGGTCTCCTTCGCGTCCATGACCCCCGCGAACGGCAGGACGAGGAACGGCACCAGCGCCGTTGCGGTGAGGGGGAGCGCCTCGGTTATCCACCAGGCGGCCATCAGGACGACCAGCCCCGCAACGATGAACCCTTCGCGCGAAAGACCTTCGGGCAGCGGCCCGAAAATTGCCGCGAGCAATGCTATTACGCCCAGCGCAAAGCCGATCGATCTCGTCATATTCCCCTCCCACGCCCGGTGATAGGCAATCGGATGGAGCGGGCAAGGGGGCGGTGATCGATCCGGCCACAACGGACCGTTCAGAAGCGATCAAGCGCCGCGCTGGCATGGTGCCGGTATGAATGCAGATCGATCCAACCGCACCCGGGCCAGCAGTGCCCGATGGGTGACGGGCGCAATTCTCGCGGCCGCGCTGGCCGGGGGTATGGTTTCAACCGTGGCCGCACAGAACGATCGATCGGTGTGGTTCATCGGCCCGATTATTCGCGGAGAGAACTATTCGTTCCGCATGCCTGCGACGATGCGGCCATCGCCAGCGGGATCGACCTTCGATTTTCCCTATCCCACCGCAGCAGACGGGCATGTTCACTACGTGACCACGCCGACGCGGTCGCTCGCCAATTCGTCGCGGATTACCATCCGGTACCGGATCGATGCGGCGCCCGGCACGCGGTTCGTAGCCGAAGAGCATCCGAACGAGACGGCGACCTTGTCGCTTTATTTCCAGCGGGCGGGCGATCGCTGGACGATGCGAACGCCGTATCACCGCTGGTATTCGCCTTCCAAAAAGGTGGTTCCGTTGTCCGCAGGAACGCACACGATCTCGATCGCGCTCGACGAAGAATGGATCGCGATGGCCGGCGGGTCGCGCAAAACGCTGTTAGCGGATTTCGATCGCGCTCTGGCGCAGGCAAGCAGTGTCGGCTTCGTATTCGGATCGGCCAGCGGTCGGGGCCATGGCGTCTATGCCACCGGTCCCGCCCGTTTCACCCTGCTCGATTTCGAGATCGAGTAGGGCCGCCGGTCACTTCGCGGACATATCGAACGAATACACCCGCCAGCGCAGTTGGTCGGGCGTAGCGCCGGGCACGTCGTTGACCCGGTTGAGCACGATGTCGCCGGTCAGTTTCTGGCCATTCGAGCCGGTGATGGTGGCCGGAGCTGTGTAGTACGTAGTGCCCGCCGCGCCTTCCATCGTGCCTTTCGGCGCAGAGACCGTGATTTCGCCGAAATCCGCAAACCGCTTGGTCAGCTGAGCTACACTCGTCTTCTGACGCGCCTGCTGCCGCATCAGGGCATAGGCCTGGTTGAACTCCTTGAGCTCGAGCGCGCGGCTGAAATACAGCAGGACATTGCGCGCGCCTTCTTCGCCGCGCTCAGCCTCGGCGGTGAGCTTCGGGGGCGTGAGATCGGGATAGCCTTCGTTGACGCCCGACCCGTCGGTATAGCCCGGCGGTGGGGTGGGCGAGATATCGGGGTTCGATCCCTCGTCGGAAGCGGCCCCGCCCGCATCGCTGTTCGCACCGGTCGAGGCAGCATCAGGCGCTGGCGCTCCAGTCGAGACGGGGTCGCTCTCGTCCGCGGAAGGCTCGGGCGCAGGCGCTCGGGCCGCATCGCACGCGGTCAGCGAAACGGCACAAAGCGGGAGGAGCAGGGCGGCGAGGTGGCGGCGAGTGATCATGCAGATCAATCGCACGCCACGATTTTTGGTTCCACGAGGTCGCCAAGCCAGCCGAGCATGGCTGGATGCCGATTATTTGGGCGCGAGCACCATCAGCATCTGCCGGCCTTCGAGGCGCGGGAAGGCTTCGACCTTGGCGATTTCTTCCATGTCGTCGCGCACGCGGTTGAGCAGGTCCATGCCGATCTGCTGGTGCGCCATTTCACGCCCGCGGAAGCGGAGGGTGATCTTCACCTTGTCGCCGTTTTCGATGAACTTGTTCACGTTGCGCATCTTCACGTCGTAGTCGTGCGTGTCGATGTTGGGACGCATTTTGACTTCCTTGATGTCCTGCGTCTTCTGCGTCTTGCGCGCGAGGTTCGCCTTTTTCTGCGCCTCGTAGCGGTGCTTGCCGACATCGAGGAACTTGCAGACGGGCGGGTCGGCGTTGGGCGAGACTTCGACCAGGTTCAGGCCGACTTCCGCAGCGCGTTCAATCGCATCGCGCGTGTTGAGGACACCAATGTTCTCCCCGGTCTCGTCGATAACGCGGACCTTGGGGGACTGAATAAAATTGTCGTAGCGCGGGCCGCTCTTGGTCGGCGGCTGGAGGGAACGACGGGGTGGACGTGCTATGGGATGCTCTCCTGTGGCGTTGATATACGAGCGCCGTATTTAGGGCTTTTGCCTGCAATGCGAAAGGGGCTGTCGCAGGTCATGGCGCGATTTGCCGCGCGGCTGAGCTTCAGGCCGCGCGTCTTTCGCTTCGCCAAAGCGGAATGCGGACCAGTTTGTCGCGTACCGCGCACATGGCTTCGACCGTGTCGGCAGGGCTCAAAGCGCGGCGGATCGCCGGGTCGGCTGCGTCCATTCCGCCGGTAAGCGTGCCGAATGCGGGCAGGACCATGCGCGGTCCCGCATCGCTTTGCGCCATGACCGCGCAGGGACGGCGGACGCGGCGGCCCCTGACCGTTACGTCCAGTTTGGGGTGCCAATGTCCCGAAAGCTCGGGCCGGGATTCGCCGGGCATAGCCTCGTGACGGCAGACGATCCCGCCGATTTCCAGCTCGGCGTGCAGCGTACCGCCGCAGCGATTCGCCGCCTCATCGGCGTCGGACGGACCATCGTGGTTGCCGGTGATCCACACCCAGTCGACTGCGCGGGTGAGCGCGCACAGCATCTCGCAGGCGGTGTCTTCCAATCGCGAGGCACCCTCGGCATCGTGGAAATTGTCGCCCAGCGTCACGACCCGTTCGGCCCTCGTTTCCTCGACGGCTCGCGCCACCCGCTCCAGCGTGGCGCGGCTGTCGTACGGCGGCAGCGGCTGGCCGTGGCTCGCGAAAAAACTGGCTTTTTCGAGATGGAGGTCGGCGACGAAAAGCGTGCGCTCGCGCGGCCAATAGACCGCACGATCGCTCCGCAAGAGCAATTCTGTCGCACCGAACGAAACGGGAACCATGGGCCTCACTTGCCCTAGGCTGGCTGGCTTGGCAAGGGAGGGGGACGGCCCCCGCAACGATGGGAATGAAATGTCCGACTGGTCTGCCCAAACACAGCAAGCGCGCACCTGGTTCGAATCGCTGCGCGACTCGATCTGCGCCGAGTTCGAAGCGATCGAGCGCGAGGCGGGATCGGATGCGAGCTTCGCCTACACTCCGTGGGACCGCGAGGAAGAGGGCAACGACAACCCCGGCGGAGGGGTGCAGGGCCTGATGAAGGGCAAGGTGTTCGAAAAGGTCGGCGTCAACGTGTCGACCGTGCACGGCACCTTCGCGCCCGAATTCGCCAAGACGATCAACGGAGCCGAAGACGACCCGAGCTTTTCGGCCACCGGCATCAGCCTGGTCGCGCACATGGCCAATCCGCACGTGCCTGCGGTGCACATGAACACGCGCTTCCTCGTCACGGGCAAGGCATGGTTCGGCGGCGGAGCGGACCTCAACCCGCCGATCCCGTACGAAGAGGATACGCAGGAATTCCACGCGGCCTTCCGCGCCGCCTGCGCCAAGCATAACCCGACCTATTACGAACGCTTTTCCAAGTGGGCGGAGGAGTATTTCTACATCCCCCATCGCGGCGTGCATCGCGGCGTGGGCGGGATCTTCTACGACCACCTCGAGTGCGCGGACGAAGCGGCGTTCGCGCGCAATCTCGCCTTTACGCAGGATGTCGGGCGTACCTTCCTCGAAACCTTCCCGATGCTCGTGCGCCGCCGGATGGAGAGCGATTTCACCGACACGGACAAGCGCACCCAGCTCGAATGGCGCGGGCGCTACGCCGAGTTCAATCTCGTCTACGACCGGGGCACGCTGTTCGGCCTGAAGACCGGCGGGAATGTCGATGCCATCCTGATGAGCCTGCCCCCGCAGGCCGAGTGGGCCTGACGGGCGGGATATTTCGCGCGCTCGAATTTGCGCAAAATACGCAAAATTAACCTTCGTCCACCTACGCGGTTGCATGTCGTCGCGCAGTTCCGCCTTCGGCTGGTTACCCAAGGCATTTCTCGATGCGTGTTCTCACGTGCCTCTTCGGCGAACATGACCTGGCGCTTGTCGCACTCGCCGCCATACTCTGCATCATCGGTTCGTTCGTTTCCGTTCAGCTGTTTCTTCGTACGATCAGCGCGGGCGGCGGTTCGCGCTTCCACTGGTGCTTTCTCGCCTCGGTGTGTGCCGGCGCTTCCATCTGGGCGACGCACTTCATCGCCATGCTCGGCTACCAGCCGGGCGTGCGCGTTACCTTCGATGCCACGCTGACAATCGTTTCTGCCGTCATCGCGATCGCCGGGGTGGGCACCGGGCTGATGCTGTCGGGCCTGAGAAATCGCTGGCTCGCGGCGCTCTGCGGTGGCGGGACGATCGGCCTCGCGATCTCTGCGATGCACTATGTCGGAATGTTCGCATATCGGGCGGACGGGATCGTCACATGGCTTCCCGGCTACGTCGCGGCCTCGCTTGCATGCGCGGTGGTGTTCGGTTCGCTCGCCATAGACCGGTTGCGCGCGCATGATGGCGATCGTCACCCCTGGTTGCCGACGGCGTTCCTGGTGCTTGCCATCGTGATGTTGCACTTCGTGGGCATGGCGGCCTTCACCGTCGCGCCTATCGCTGGGTTCGGCAGCGGGCCGCAAAGCGAGGTGTTCGTGGCCATGGCCTCGGCGATCGCGATGGCTGCGCTCCTGATCGTCGGGACAGGTCTGTCGACCTATCTAGTCGAAATGCGGACGCGCACCGATGCGCAGGACCGGCTGCACCACATCGCGATGCACGATACGCTTACCGGGTTGCACAACCGGCATTCGTTCAACAGCGAGCTCCGCCGGAAATCCCACCGGCTGACCAAGGGCGGTCCGCCCTTCGCCCTCATCATGATCGATCTCGATCGGTTCAAGCCGGTCAACGATACTCTTGGCCATCCTTACGGGGATCGCGTGCTGAAGGCGGTTGCGACACGCCTGAAAAAGGCTGTGCGAGAACAGGATATGGTTGCGCGGATCGGTGGCGACGAGTTCGCAGTCCTCGCCGATGGATCGAGCGATCCGATCGTGGTCGGCCATCTGGCGGAACGGATTGTGGAAGTCCTGTCCCGACCCTTCGTCATCGGGGGACAGGCGGCGGAAATCGGCGCGAGCGTAGGCATCACCCTGACCTCGGACGGGGAAGTCGATGCGGACGCACTGATCCAGCAGGTCGATGTCGCCCTGTATCACGCAAAGGAGGAAGGGCGGGGAAGGCACAGTTTCTTCGATCCGTCGCTGACCCAGAAGCTGCTCGAGCGCAGGCGGCTGGAAGCGGACCTGCGCAGGGCATGCATTCGCGAAGAATTCGAAGTCTTTTTCCAGCCCGTTCTCGATACGCAAAGCCGCGAATTCATCGGTGCAGAGGCACTGGTGCGTTGGAACAGCGCGGAGCGCGGGATGGTCTCACCGGCGGTATTCATTCCGATCGCAGAAGAGTTGGGGCTGGTGAACACTATCGGGAGCATGGTGCTCGACAGGGCGTGTCACGAAGCCGTTTCCTGGCCCGATCACCTGATGGTGGCTGTCAACGTGTCGCCCGTGCAAATGATGGGCGGGCGGCTGGCGACGGACATCGCGCAGGTCCTGCACCGTACCGGGCTCGCACCGCATCGGCTGGAGATCGAGATTACCGAAACCGCCCTAGTCGCGGACGACGAGCTGGCGCTGCGTTCGCTTGAGGAGGTTCGGGCGCTTGGCGTGAAGATCTCGCTCGACGATTTCGGGACCGGCTACTCTTCGCTGAGTTATCTTCACCGCTTCCCGATCGACCGGATCAAGATCGACGGCAGCTTCGTGAACAAGTTGCCTACCGATGCGGGAAGTGCGTCGATCGTGCGAGCGATCGCGCAGCTGGGTGCCAGCCTGAACATGCAGGTGACCGCCGAAGGGATCGAGACAGACGATCAGTATTCCTTCGTTGCTGAGCAGGGCTGCGGCCATATGCAGGGTTTCCTATTCAACAAGCCCGTCGATGCGAGGTCGGCCGCGAAATTGTTCGCGTCCGGTTCGTCCAGCCGATCTGCAGCCTGAAGGAATGCGAACATGACATTGCAGCGCCTGTTCTACACCAGCCGCATCATCGATGATGATGAGGTGCGAGGATCGACTATCGCGCGCCGGATTGCCGAAGCCAGCGCACAGCGGAATGCGGAGTGCGGCATCACCGGATCGCTGGCCTACATCGACGGACATTTCATTCAGGTGCTCGAGGGCGAAATGTACCCGCTGGAGGACACGTTCGAGCGCATCTGCAACGATTTCCGTCATCGCGAGATGAAGCTGATCGACTATCAGGCGGTGCCGGCCCGCCTATTTCCTCATTGGCACATGGCGTGCATCACCGAGCAGGACGAAGGCCTGGAAGGCCGCGGTAGCTCGCTCTCCGAAATCCGCCTTCTCTCTACCCTCAACGTGCGCGAAGCGTTGACGGCGATGCTCACGCTGGTCGATGAAGCCGAGGCGCAAGCGCTCGCCGCCTGATCACTCCTCCGGCGCGTAGGCTCTGACCCAGTCGACCAGCATCGCCACATCGCCGGATTTGATCTTGTCGACCGTGGCCTGCGGGAGGCCATTATAGGGCTCTTCGACACCGTTGGTCTTGAACGGGTAGGCCCCGCCGAGCGCGAAGTTCAGGATCAGATACTTCGGGTTGTCGTACGACCACTCGCCGTAGTGCTCCACCATCGGGCGGGTGACGCGGTAGACGGTGCGACCGTCGACCTGGAACACCAGTTCGTCCTTCTTCCACTCGACCGCGTAGACGTGCCAGTCAGTCACATCCTCGCCATCGGCAAAGAAGTACTTGTTCACCAGCGGCGTCTCGCCCGAATAGCCCGGGCCGTGGAGCGCGACCCCGATCCAGTCCTTCTCACCGACATATTCCATGATATCGATCTCGCCCGTGTCGGGCCACCGGTCGTTGCCGAGCATCCACCAGGCGGGCCACACGCCTTCGGCATCGGGCATCTTGATGCGCGCTTCGGCGCGGCCATGCGTAAAGTCGAACTTGCCCTGGCTCTCGACCCGTCCGGACAGGAAGTCTGCCTTGCGATCGGGATGCGGGTCGGTGCCGGGGGCATAGACGGGCCGCAGCATCAGTACGCCGCCATCGGCCCCTTCCACGTCGTCGACGATCGACAACACCTCGGGCGCGTCGACATAGGCCTGCTGTTCGTTGTTGACCCAGAAATCGGTGCCGATCACGTTCCAATGGTCGCGATCCAGTTCCGCCTCGTTGAACTCGTCGGCCCACAGCAACGTGCGTTCACTGGGTTCATGCGCGGCGGCGGGCATGGCGATCATGCAGGTGGCGAGGGCCGAGACGGCCAGTGCGGTACGGATCATCGATTTCCTCTCCTCTTATGTGAACGTTCTCATGACATAAGGCGGCGCGATATTCCAGTCCCTGGCTTACGCCGCAGATCGCTGCTGAACCGGCCACGCGGTTGACGCGCATCGGCGGGTGTCCGAAAGGCTGGGGCACGCTTTTCGCCGCACCGCGTTGAACAGACCAAATCAGTTTCCGGAGACCGAGATGTATCGTGCCGCCACCCTCGCAGCCCTGGCCGTGTTGGCTTCCGCCTGTACCACGATGGATGCCGAGGGGGATACGATGCAGACCGACACTGCGATGGTCTCCCCGATCCTGACCACGCCCGAAGCGGTCGACGACCAGACCTACGCGCAGCCGCAGGTCGCGCGGGTCACGCACGTGGCGCTCGACCTCGATCTGAATTTTGACTCGCAGCGGGTCGGCGGCACCGCCACGCTCGACGTGCTGGCAAAGCCGGGTGCGGACAAGATCGTGCTCGACAGCAACGGGCTGATGATCCGCTCGGTCACCGACGGGCAGGGGCGCACGCTCGCCTACACGCTAGGCGACACGGTTGAAGCTGGGGGCAAGGGCGCTCCGCTGACGATCATGCTCGACGGCGCGAAGAAAATCGTAATCGCCTATGATGCCCCCGCCGATGCCGAGGCACTGCAATGGCTGACGCCCGAGCAGACTGCGGGAGGCAAGTATCCCTACCTCTTCAGCCAAGGCCAGGCGATCCTCAACCGCACGTGGATCCCGACGCAGGACAGCCCGGGCATCCGCCAGACCTGGGAAGCGCGGATCACCGCGCCCAAGCCGCTCGATGTGGTGATGAGCGGCGTGCGTCAGGGCGAGCCCGAAGACCTCGGCAATGGTCGCCGCGCATTCCGGTTCGTGATGGACAAGCCCGTTCCGCCTTACCTGATCGCGCTGGCCGCGGGGGACATCGATTTCCGCGCTACCGGCCCGCGCACCGGCGTCTGGGCGGAGCCTTCGACCCTCGACCGGGCCTATAACGAGGTCGCCGATACCGAGCAGCTCGTGGAAGCTGCCGAGGAGCTTTACGGCGACTACCGCTGGGGCCGCTACGACATGATCGTGCTGCCGCCCTCGTTCCCCTACGGGGGCATGGAAAACCCGGTAATGACCTTCCTCACGCCCACCTTCATTGCGGGCGACCGGTCGAACAACGGGCTGGTCGCGCACGAGCTTGCGCACAGCTGGTCGGGCAACCTCGTCACCAATGCGGTGTGGGGCGACGGCTGGCTCAACGAAGGCGTGACCTCCTATTTCGAAAACCGCATCGTCGAAAAGGTTTACGGCAAGAAGCGCGCCGAGCAGGAGGCCGCGCTCGCCTACGCCAATATCATCGAAACGTTGAACGAAGTCGGCGCGGATGCACCCGGAACCGCGCTCCACAATGATGGCGACGGCGAACTGATCGGCAGCGCGATTGCCTACGACAAGGGTCACTTCTTCATGCGCACGCTCGAGCGCGCGGTGGGCCGCGAGCGGTTTGACGCATGGCTGCGCCAGTGGTTCGATAACCACGCGTTCCAGCCGGCGACCAGCCAGTTGCTATACGACGACATGCTGGCAAACCTCGTCACCTCGCCCGCCGAGGCGAAGCAGCTGAAGCTCTATGAATGGATTTTCGAACCCGGTCTGCCGAGCAACGTCGCCAAGCCCGACCCGCAGGCCTTTGCCACGGTCGACGCGGCGGTGGCCGCCTATGCCGACAACGGGACGATCCCGACCGGCTGGAGCGGCTGGAGCGCCGCCGAGCAGATGCGCTTCCTCGACAATATTCCCAAGCAGCGCACTGCCGCTCAGCTCGCCGCGCTCAACGATGCGCTGGGGCTGGCGGACACGGGCAATAACGAAGTGCTGTTCCTGTGGCTCGAGCTGGCCCTTGCCAATCGCTACGATCCGGCGGTGCCGCAGGCGGAGACGTTCCTGTCCGAAATCGGCCGCGCCAAGTTTGTCCGTCCGCTGTTCGCGGTGCTGATGGACCAGGGTGACTGGGGTAAGCCGATTGCGAAACGCATCTACGCCGAGACGCGCGATAGCTACCATGCCGTCACGCGTGCCGGCGTCGACCGGTTGATGGAAAAGGACGAGGGCTGATCGCCCTTTTTGCGTTGCAATAGCCGGCCCACGACCGCACATCTGAGGCATGTTGCGGCAATACGAACTGGTTGAGCGGGTCAAAGCCTACGATCCGGACGCGGATGAGGCGATGCTCAACCACGCCTATGTCTATACCGTGCAGAAGCACGGGACGCAGAAGCGCGCGAGCGGCGACCCCTATTTCAGCCACCCGGTAGAGGTCGCCGGTCTGATGACCGACCTGCGGCTGGACCAGCAGACCATTGCCACCGCGCTGCTGCACGACACGGTCGAGGACACGCTCGCCACGATCGAGGATATCGAGGCCAATTTCGGGCCCGAGATCGCCCGGCTGGTCGATGGCGTGACCAAGCTTTCCAAGATCGAGCAGTTGCCCGAAAACGAGCGCGCGGCCGAAAACCTGCGCAAGTTCCTGCTCGCCATGAGCGAGGATATCCGCGTGCTGTTGGTCAAGCTGGGCGACCGGCTGCACAACATGCGCACGCTCCACTTCATCAGTAAGGAAGAGAAGCGCCGCCGGATCGCGCGCGAGACGATGGATATCTACGCGCCGCTGGCGGAGCGCGTGGGCATGTACGAATACATGCGCGAGATGCAGGCGCTCGCGTTTGAGCAGCTGGAGCCCGAAGCCTTCGCCACGATCACGGGCCGGCTGGAGGAAATCCGCAGCCAGGACAGCGGGCAGGTCGACGCGATCGCGCTCGCGATCAAGCAGGCGCTGGCCGAAGCGGGGCTGAGCGTCGAGGTGTCGGGGCGCGAAAAGCACCCTTATTCGATCTGGAAGAAGATGGCCGAACGGCACCTGCCTTTCGATCAGGTGACCGACATCTTCGCCTTCCGCGTGATCACCGAAAGCGTCGAGGACTGCTACCGCGCGATGGGTGTGCTGCACACGGTGTGGCAGTTCATTCCCGGCAAGTTCAAGGATTACATCTCCACGCCGAAGAGCAATGGCTATCGCAGCCTGCACACGTCGCTGATCTACGAGAATTCGATGCGGGTGGAGGTGCAGATCCGCACGCGCGAGATGCACCGGACCAACGAATTCGGGCTGGCCGCGCACTGGGCCTACAAGCAACACGACCGGCCCGACGGGCAGGTCGGCTGGCTGCGCGACCTGATCGAAATCGTAGACGCCAGCCACGATCCCGACGAACTGCTCGAACACACGCGGCTGGCGATCTATCAGGACCGGATTTTTGCCTTCTCTCCGAAGGGCGCGCTGTTCCAGCTGCCCAAGGGCGCGACGCCGGTCGATTTCGCCTTCGCCGTGCATACCGATCTGGGCGCGGCAACCGTCGGCGCGAAGATCAACGGACGCCACATGCCGCTGCGCACGCCGCTGTCGAACGGCGACGTGGTCGAGATCATCAAGGGCAGCGAGGCGGAGCCGCAGCTATCCTGGCTGGGCTTCGTGGTGACGGGCAAGGCGCGCGCCGCGATCCGCCGCGCAGTGCGCAACAAAGAACGCGAAGACGTCGCCGAACTCGGCTCCAAACTCTACGACCAGATCGCCGCGCGCACCCCCGCCAAGGTCGGCAAGAAGGCGCTGCGCGAAGCGCTCAAGCGCCTCGGCATGGAGGATGAGGAAGACCTCATGTACGCCATCGGCGCGGCGGAGATCTCCGATCACGAGGTGATGGAAGCGCTGGTCCCAGGCAGTACCGCCGATTTCGAGGAAGACCCCGACTGGACGCGGCATCGCAAGCAGGCGATCTCGATCAAGGGGCTCAAGTCGGGCAACGCCTACACGCTCGCCGAATGCTGCCACCCTGTACCGGGTGACCGGATCGTTGGTCTGAGGCGCAAGGGCGAGAGTGTGGAGGTGCACAATATCCAGTGCCTCAGCCTCGCCAACGGGATCGACAATGACTGGCTCGATCTCGACTGGGGCAGCCGCTCGGGCATGGCGACGGGGCGGCTGCTGGTCACGCTGTACGACCGGCGCGGGACGATCGCCGAGATGGCCAATATCGTTGCGCGCAACAACGCCGATGTGCGCAGCCTCGACAAGGTGCGGATCGAAGATCCCTTCGCGACCTACGAGATCGATATCGAGGTGCAGGATCTTGCCCACCTCACCCGCATTCTGAGCGCACTGCGCGCGAGCGATGCGGTCGCGCAGGCGGAAAGGGTATGACCGCGCTGCTCGCGTATGATCACGTGCAGCTGGCCATCCCGCGCGGTGGCGAGGACCGGATGCGCGCCTTTTTCGTCGACCTGATCGGGATGCGCGAAGTACCCAAGCCCGATACGCTCTCGTCGGAGGGTTGCTGGTTCGAAGCTGGGACGGTGTCGCTCCACATCGGTGTGGATTCCGATTTCCGCCCTGCGACCAAGGCGCACCCGGCCTTCCTGACCGACGATCTGGCGGGCCTGCGCGCGCGGCTGGAAGGGGCAGGGGTGACGTGCCGCGCCGACAAGCCGGTGGAAGGCTACCAGCGGTTCTTCGCGGACGATCCTTTCGGCAACCGGCTAGAGTTCATGCAGAAGGTCTAGTTGCGCGCGAGGTCTGCAGCCTTGGGCCAGTGCATGCGGAAGCGGATTTCGTCGGGTGCCTTGTCCCAGTCGGAATCGATACGCTCAGCGATGGTCGCACCCAGCGCCAGGTAGAAGCCGACGGCACTCTCGTTCCGTTCGAACACCCACAAGTAAAGGCCTTTCGCTGGCTCGCGCGCGGCAGTGCGGCGCGCGGCTTCGACCAGCAAGGCCTTCCCCGCACCCTGTCCGCGCACCGCTGCGGCGCTGTGGAGATTGTCGACAAACCCGCCCCATGCCGGTTCGCGCTCGTGAAACAGGCTGACGAAGCCGACGATGCCTTGGTCGTTCTCGGCCACAACAACCTCCATGTCCGGGGCAGGGGAGGTCAGCCGCTCGCGCCACACGGCGTGGCGGTCTTCGATCACCGGGCCGGCGAGGTAGGCGGGGTCGAGGATGGCTGCATAGGCGCTCCGCCAGTTGGCCGTATGAAGCGTCGCAATCGCGTCCGCATCGGCAGCAGTGGCGGTGCGCAGCGCGAAGGCGCTCACTCGGCCGCCACCGCGCGGATCGGGACGGGGATGTTGCAGATATCCGCGCCGTCCGCCGACGTGACGAAAAATGGATCGCGGCGGTGCGCGCGCGCGTCCACGTATTGCGCGAAGCTGTCGCTATCGGTGGCGAGATACTCGAAGTGCGGGCGCTCGCCCTTGGGCAGCTCGGCGGCAAGGCGGACCGAGACGATCGGCACGCGCTTGGCCGGGTCAGCGTAGTAGCTCGCAGGCCCCTTGCCGCGCGGCAGGCTGGAGAGGTGCTCGATCCCGTCGACTACGCGACCCACGACTGCGAGGTTGCGGTCGAGATGGCGCGGCGCATGGCCGATCACGGCATAGAGCTGCGATCCGTCGCCCGTATCGGGCGGATTTCCGCGACCGACCCCGACCATGCCGTAGCAGTGTACGGGCCAGGCATTCGCTGGGACAGTCGTGATCGCGCCTTTTCTACGTCCGTTGACCAGATCCATTGCAATGGGAAAACCGGCAGAGAAACCCCACGCATCGGTATATGGATCAGGCGTGGTGTAGCTGGTCGAAGTTACTATGCGCATTGGCGGGCGAACATACTCCTCTTCATCTCGGGGCCCGC